>ERZ780157.176-NODE-176-length-91582-cov-13.485693_pt1 | contig 91582 bp, 95 predicted proteins | sample MGYA00511169_ERZ780157 | MGnify/ENA primary metagenome ERZ780157 (study PRJEB29588, sample SAMEA1965149) | human gut metagenome | biome: human gut; feature: human-associated habitat; material: faeces | place: Denmark | collected 2008/2010 ...
TTAATATCAATCCTGCATCCGGGAGGCCGGGTGCGGAGTGTAACGGCTCCTTTAGCGAAAAACATGTTTCCCTTTAAGAGGGAGCTGCTGATATAAGCATATCTTTAACAGTATGACGAATAAGGCAGACTGTTCGCTAACAGTCGTTAACTCCCTCACCTTGAATTTATCAGGGTGAGTTTTGTTTTAAATCAAGGTAAATAGGCAAAACAAAGGGAGTGTTGATTAAAAGAAAGCTCTTGCCAACAAGCGGCATTTTCTTTAATATCAATCCTGCATCCGGGAGGCCGGATGCGGAGTGTCAGAGCTCCTTGCAAGAAAAGAACGACTCCTGTAAAGAGGGAGCCGGGGATATAAGGCTATAGGCACGAATAACCCGGACTGTTCTTGCACAGTTCTGAACTCCCTCACCTTGAATTTATCAAGGTGAGTTTTGTTTTAAATCAGGGTAAATAAGCAAAACAAAGGGAGTGTTGGTTAAAAGAAAGCTCTTGCCAACGGGCAGCAATTTCTTTAATATCAATTCTGCATCCGGGAGGCCGGGTGCGGAGTGTAACGGCTCCTTTCACAGAAAAAAGAACGACTCCTGTAAAGAGGGAGCCGGGGATATAAGGCTATAAGCGCGAATAACCCGGACTGTTCTGTGATCAGTCGTTAACTCCCTCACCTTGGTTTTACATCAAGGTGAGTTTTGTTTTTTATCATAAACAAAATTAAGGAGTTACAAACATGAAATCCAAACTTCACCTCAAACAAAAAATCGGCCGGAAATTGGGCGAATACCGTCGCAATCACGGGATTCGCCTGGAACATGCGGCCAAACAAAGCGGTGTTCCGTGGCAGATGATAGACCAGCTTGAGCTTGGCAGCACCGCCCAATGGAGCGCCTACAAACTGCTGCTTGATTTTTACGGCAAAGGGATCGGCATTGAGCTGGTAGACAGGAAACCCGGCAGCTTTCGTCCTCAGGAGATCAGCGAACAGGAGAAAGAAAAGTACCGTTGCCGGGAACCCGGCGCGCATAACCGGTCAGGGAAAGCCGGGGAGAAGGAAGAACTTTCTTCGCCGGAACCGTTGTAAAACCGAAAACCGTCCCGTTTAGCCGCGGGACGGTTTTTGCATTTGCCGGCTAAAACCTCCGTTCTCGTCCGGACGAGAGAACGTTGTTGAAAACGGGGGCCGGAACCGGGGCATAAAAATGCTTGTGAAAATTTCAAATTGCGCTATTTTAGGGACAAAGATTCGCAAAATTGATTTTATGAGGAAAAAAATGAAAGCAAGAACCAGATTTGCGCCTTCTCCGACCGGTTATATGCATATCGGCAACCTGCGCACCGCTTTGTACGAATATCTGATCGCCAAATCTTCCGGCGGCGATTTTCTGCTTCGGATTGAAGATACCGACCAGAAGCGCTATGTCGAAGGCGCAACCGACATCATTTATTCGACCCTGAAAACCGTCGGCATGAATTGGGACGAGGGGCCGGATATCGGCGGCAATTACGGACCGTATATTCAGTCGGAAAGAAAGCCGATCTATGCCGAATATGCCCATAAGCTGGTTGAGTTGGGCGGTGCCCATTATTGTTTCTGCGCGCCGAAAGACGAGGCGGAAGACGACGAAGCGGAAGAAAACGCTGTTCCCGCCAAATTTCAGGACCCGTGCAAGCGGCTGTCGCTGGAAGAGGCACGGGCAAGAATTGCCGCCGGCGAGTCCTATACCGTCCGCCAGACGATCAACAAAAAGGGCAAATCGCACTTCCATGACGAAGTTTACGGCGATATTGAAATTGACTATGATGATCTGGACGAGGGCGTGCTGCTGAAGACCGACGGTTTTCCGACCTATAACTTTGCCAACGTGATCGACGATCATCTGATGGCAATTACCCATGTCGTGCGCGGCAACGAATATATTTCCTCAACCCCGAAATATAACCTGATTTACGAAGCATTCGGCTGGACGCCGCCGGTTTATGTTCACGTGCCGCAGGTGATGAAAGACGCCCAGCACAAACTGTCGAAAAGAAACGGCGACGCCTCGTTCCAGGATCTGGTGGCAAAAGGCTATCTGCCGGCCGCAATCCTCAACTACATCGCGCTGCTCGGCTGGAACCCGGGCGACGACCGTGAAATTTTCTCGCTGACCGAACTGGAAAAAGCTTTCAGCGTCGAGCGTCTGAACAAGTCTCCGGCGATTTTTGACATTGTCAAACTGACCTGGATGAACGGCTGCTATATCCGCGCCCTGACACCGGAAGAGTTTCACCGTCAGGCGCTGCCCTGGTATGAAAAATGCCTGACCCGCCCGCTTAATCTCGAAATTTTGAGCCGGGTTTTGCAGCCGCGGGTGGAAACCTTTGCCGATATTGCCGCGCAGACCGATTTTCTGGAAAAAATGCCGGAATACGATTTGTCGCTTTATGAAAACAAAAAGATGAAAACCGACCGTGCGGTTGCGGCAAACGCGCTTAAGCTGGCGGCTGCACGGCTGCCGGAAATTGCCGAATGGAACAACGAAAACCTGTTTGAAAGCCTGAAGGTTCTGGCTGCCGAAAACGGGCTGAAAAACGGGCAGATTCTTTATCCGCTGCGCATTGCCCTGAGCGGCCGGGAAACCACTGCCGGCGGCGCCACCGAGATTGCCGCCGTGCTCGGCCGGGAAGAAACTCTGGCGCGGATTGCCGCGGCGTCGGCCAAACTGGGAGCGGAAGCATGAAAGACGTCAGTGCCGGCATTATTGTCCGCAACGGTAAAATCTTTATTGCCCAGCGGCCGGAAGGCAAGCCGCTGCCGAACGTGTGGGAATTTCCCGGCGGCAAGCTTGAGCCGGGCGAAACGCTGCCGCAATGCCTGAAACGCGAGTTGAAGGAAGAACTGGACGTGGATGCCGAAATCGGCGAATTCATCATGAACACCACCTACGGCTATGCCAGCGGCGAATTCCGCATCAACGTTTACCGCGTGCATATTCCCGACGATGCCGAGCCGAAGCTGAACGTTCATCAGAATGCGGCCTGGGTCACTCCGGCGGAAATGGACAATTACGAATTTCCGCCCGCCGACACCGACATCATCCGCCATTTGAAAACGGTCGGGCTGTAAGCGGAAAAAACTGTTTTGACGGGCTGCCGGCAGATTCGGCGGTCCGTTTTTGTTATCCGAAAACCCCCGACCAGGCGGGGGATCATTGCCCGCCGGCCGGCAAAAGGTTCGTTTTAAGGAACCTGCAAAAACGCTTTCCGGGCCTGAGGCGCATGCGAAAAAACGCCGGTTGACAAAATTGTCAAAAACGAATAGACTGAAAGCCTGAACATCATTATTAACAAAATTTTTAATCCTATGAACGAAACTTTGATTTTGGCAATAATTGCGGTTGCTGCCGCGGTTTTGCTGCTGGGAATGCCCTTTTGGCTCTTCGGCAAAAGAAAAAACGCCGTTTGCGTGCCCGCTCCCGTGCCCGGTGAAGAACATCGGCCGGCAACGGCGGAAGAAATAGCCGTGCTGCGCAAAATGGTAACCGACCTTTTTTCCGGTCCGGTGGTCAATGACGGCGATCGCCGCTGCGTAAGGGAAGCAATTGCCTTGTGGCAGCCGGGAACGAGCTTTGCAAAGCTGATGCAGAATCTGGTCGCCGAGTTGGAAATTATGCCTTCCGTCGATCGTTATCAGCTTTATGATTATCTTCGCGAAATGCGCGATTCTCTGGAAGAAATTGCCGAAATGCGCGGACTTGACCGCAAGATGGCGGAAAACACCCGCATTTGCCGCATCGGCAATGCCTGTTTTCTGGCGGCTCTGAAAGAAGCAAACTTTTAAAACCTTTCGCCATGAACGAGAAATTATGGATCTGCGTACTGGCCGGTTTGGTTTTTCTGGTTATTTTGTTTCTGCGCGCGTCGCGTTCGGGGACGTCAACGGAAAAGCAAACGCCGGCGGATGAAAAAAACGGTCTTCGGATCATTGCCGCCGCTTGCGATGAAATCTGGATGTTCTTCTATCGCCGCCCCTATCCCGGCCTGAACGAACTGGATGCCGCGGAACTGCGGAACGTTTTTGAAGGCGCCCTGCTGGCAATAACCCGCGAAGACGCCTGTGGTCTTTACGGACATCTTAAAGAAAAGCTGAAACAAAGCGGCGACGCCCTGCAAAGCGAGGCGTGCGCGCTGATTATCCGGGAATTGAGCCGCCGTTTCGGCTGCTGACGGATTGTCTGCCTCAACCCCCTTTTCGCCCCCGGCGGTGCGAAAAGGGGTTTCTCATTTAAAATTTGCTTTTGCTTGATTTTGCGGGCTATAATGACCAGATAGAAAGCTGTTGTTGGCGGTGGCGCATGATATACGGATATAAAAACATATGGAAAGTGGCCGGTCCGATTCTGCTCGGAATGGTCATTCAGCAGCTGATCGGCGTGACCGATGTGGTTTTTCTCGGCCGTGTCGGACAGGCGGAACTGGGCGCTTCGGCCATTGCCGGCCTTTATTACATTACCATTTACATGCTGGGCGTCGGTTTCGGCGTCGGCGTGCAGATTTTGATCGCCCGGTTAAACGGGCGCGGACATTATCACCGGATTGCGCCGGTTTTTTATCAGGCGATGGGTCTGATGCTGGGGTTTGCCGCCGCGGCGATCGTCGTTTCCTATCTGCTGACGCCGTGGGCGCTGCCGCTTCTGATCAGTTCGCCGCGGGTGCTTGCGGCCGCGCGGGACTATCTGCATTTCCGCGTGTGGGGTTTCGTCTTTGCCTTTGCCGTCATCGTTTTTCGCGCTTTTTACGTCGGCATCGTCAATACCCGGATTTTAAGTTGGAGTGCGGGGATCATGCTGATCGTCAATGTTGTCGGCAATTACCTGCTGATCTTCGGCAATTTCGGTTTTCCGGAAATGGGGATCGGCGGCGCCGCGCTGGCGTCGGTGATTGCCGAAGCGGTTTCCGCCGCCGTTTTCGTCGTTTATACCCGGTACAAAGTCAATGCTTCCCGCTACGGGCTTGATGCTTTTTACGGTTATGACCCGCATCTGGTCAAAAAGATTTTTTCGGTTTCCGTCTGGACTACTATCCAGTTGTTTGTGTCTTTTGCCACCTGGTTTTTCTTTTTTGTCGCCATTGAACATATCGGCGAGTTGGAGTTGGCGGCTTCCAACGTTTTGCGTTCGATTTCCACCATGCTCTATATGGTTGTCGGCGCGCTCGGCGCCGCCGCCTCTTCGCTGACGGCCAATCTGGTCGGGCAGGAGCGGGTGAAGCAGGTCGGCCCCACCTGCGGGCGCATCATCCGTCTGGGCTTTGCCATCGAACTGGCGCTGTGCATGCTGCTGGCCTTTTTCCCCGAAGCGGTCATGCGCATTTATACCGATGACACGGAATTGATCGGCGGCAGCGTTAACGCCTATTACGTCATGCTCGGCAGCTATGTCGTAATCGTGCCGGCAATGATCGTGTTTAATGTGGTTATCGGTTCCGGTCAGACCAGAGAAGCGCTTTACATCGAACTGGCGGCGACCGTCATTTATGTGGCCAACGTCTGGTATGTGGTGGTCTGGCGGCAATCCTCGCTGGCCTGGTGCTGGAGTACCGAATATTTTTACAACTTCATGATGATGTTGTTCTCTTACTGGTATTTGCGCCGCAAAAAGCTTATATTTTAACCGTCGGCGACCGATATTGCTTGACGGCGCCGGCGATTGCGAATACATTGTCGGTAAAAAACAACCGGAACGGTTTTAAATGGAAACAAAATTGAAATATGCCGTCGAAGGAACGCTGCTGCGCATTGAACTGAACGGCGACTATCTGGAATATGACGACGACGAGGTGGTGCGCCGGCTGTACGAAGCGGCGGAAAGCGCGGAAGTCCGGTCGCTTGAGGTGCGTGCGGAAAAGCTGGAACGCTGGGATTCGACGCTGCTTGTCATTCTGTTTAATCTGGAAAAAACGGCCCGCCGCCGCAAAATCGAAATCAAAATGCTTTCCCTGCCGGCCGGACTGAAAAAAATGCTGGCTCTGGCATTTTCCGTCGACCGCAAGCCCGGCGGCGAAAACCGGACCTTCCCGGGCCTGTTGGAACGTGTCGGCGACTGGGGCATTGATATTGCCGCCGGCGTCAAAAAGGGGACTTTCTTTCTGCTCGGCGCCGGGCGTTCTTTCGGACGCTTTTTGTTCGGAACCGCGGTGATGCGCCGGGTAGACTTTCTGTTTGCGCTGGAAGACTGCGGCTACAAGGCGCTGCCGATCGTGTCATTGATCAGTTTCATGGTCGGCCTGATTCTGGCCTTTGTCGGTGCCGTTCAGCTCAAAACTTTCGGCGCCGAAATTTATGTTGCCAGCCTGGTAACCATCGGCATGACGCGTATTATGGGCGCAATCATGACCGGCATCATCATGGCCGGCCGCACCGGCGCGTCCTATGCCGCCACCATCGGCACCATGCAGGTTAACGAAGAGATCGACGCCCTGAAGACGATGGGCATTCCGGTCGGCGACTTTCTGGTGCTGCCGCGGATGACGGCGCTGGTGATGACAATGCCGCTTCTGACCATGTGGGCGGATTTCATGGGCATGCTGGGCGGCGGTTTTGTCGGCGTGACCATGCTCGGGATTCCGCTGCAACGCTATTGGGAACTGTCGGTTGAAGCGATTACCCTCGGCAATTTTATGGTCGGCGTTTTTCACGGTTTCGTATTCGGCATCGTAATTGCCGTCTGCGGCTGTTATTACGGCGTTTATTGCGGACGCAACGCCGACAGCGTCGGCATTGCCACCACCAGGGCGGTGGTTTCGGCCATTGTCTGGATGATCGTCATGACCGGCATTATCACCGTTGTTTGCGAGGTGCTGGGCATATGATGAACAAAGTGCAGATTGCGGTAAAAAACCTGACCATCGGCTACGGCGATTTCGTATTGCTGAAAGACCTCAATTTTAACATCAACCGCGGCGACGTTTTCATCATCATGGGCGGATCGGGCTGCGGCAAAAGCTCAATGCTGCGGGTGTTGACCGGCCTGGTGGCGCCGCAGAAGGGAACCGTTGTCATCGACGGGACGGATTTTACCAAAGCGGCGCCGGCGGTGCGCGACGAAATCATGCGCCGTTCGGGTATTTTGTACCAGAGCGGGGCGTTGTTCAGCTCTATGACGCTGGCGGAAAACATTGCTCTGCCGCTTGAACAGTATACGGGCTATTCGGAGCGGGAAATCAGCGAGCTGGTGTCGCTCAAACTGGCGTTAGTCGGGCTGGCGGGGTTTGAAGACTTTTATCCGTCGGAAATCAGCGGCGGCATGAAAAAACGCGCCGGTTTGGCGCGCGCGCTGGCGCTTGATCCGGAAATCGTCTATTTCGACGAGCCTTCCGCCGGGCTTGATCCGGTCAGTTCCAGGCTGCTTGACGACCTGATCCTGGACATTAACCATAATCTGGGCACCACGATTGTGATCGTTACCCACGAACTGGCGTCCATTTTTGCCGTCGGCAGCAATTCCGTTTTTCTCGACGGCGAAACCAAATCAATCCAGGGTTACGGCAATCCCCGCGAACTGCTGAAAAATCCGCCGAACGAAAAAGTGTACAATTTCTTAACCAGAGGGGGCAGCGAACATGCGTAAAAAACCCAACAACAAACTGATCGGTTTGTTTATCGTCTGCGGGATCACTTTGTTTCTCGCCACGGTCGGGATGTTTGTGTCGGAAAAGATTATGGCTGATACCAAAAGCGAAGTGGTGATGTATTTTTCCGAATCAATCAAAGGGCTGGACGTCGGGTCGCCGGTCGTATTCAAAGGGGTGAACATCGGCCGCGTTTCCAAAATCGACCTCATTACCGATATGGACGACAGCGAGTTCAGTATTCCGGTTTTTGTGGCTTTCAACCGGCAGAACTTCAACCCTTCGCTGCCCAACGAAACCCGTCGGCAGATTTTGCGGCAGCTGGTCGACAAAGGGCTGCGGGCCCGGCTGAACACCCAAAACTATCTGACCGGGCAGCTGATGGTCGAACTGGAGATGATGCCGGTCGACACGCCGGCAGTTTACCGCAGCAAAGACGGCAGCATTCCTGAAATCCCGACGGTATTGTCGCCGCTGGCCGAGCTTTCCCGCGGTTTTCAGGAGATTCCGCTGAAGCAGACGGTGACCCGAATGAACAAGTTTCTCGATTCCTTAAACGAGCAGGTGGTGCCCAAATTAAATACGGTGCTGGAAGATTTTGCGCAAATTCCCGAGCAGACCAAAGGCATTCCGGAAACTTTGCGCAATATTGACCGTGCGGTGAAGGAAGTTCCCGACGCTTTGCGCAGTTTTGACCGGGCAATGACGAATATTTCCGGCGCGGCCAAGTCGTTAAACAATTTTGCTGATTATATAGAAAGACATCCGGAAGCATTGTTAAAAGGAAAAGGGAGATATTAAGATGAAAAAAACGAGTATACTGGCAATAGTGTTGTTTCTGGCCGGCTGCGTCGGTACCAGCAGTCCGTCTCATTTTTATCAGCTGCAAATGACGGATGCCCGGGTTGAGCCGGTTTCTTCCCGGCGGCTGGACGTCGGGGTTGAGGAAGCCTTTGTGCCGAAATATCTGGACCGGCCGCAGATCGTGACCGTGGAAGCAGGTTCTTCCGAACTGAAAATGTCCGAATTTTACCGTTGGGCGGAACCGCTGTCGAGTTCTTTTTCCCGTGTCTTGGCTGACGACTTGTCGCTCTACCTGCCTAAATCGGTCGTCAAATACAAAACCCTGAGCAGCGAGAACTTCACCTATACGATCACGCTCGAAATCAATAAAATGGATGCCGTTTTGGGGCGGAAACTGGAACTTGACGTCTGGTGGACGGTGTATAAAAACGGCCGTGTCGCCGTTCGCGACCGTACCCGCCTGTCTTCGCCGCTGGGCGACACTTACGAAGACCTGGCCGGCCGCCAGAGCGCCCTGATTAATGAACTGGCGGGACAGATCGCTGCCCGGCTGGCAAAAATGTGAGTGCGGATATGCCGGAAAGAGCGGACATTGAACGGGTTTTGGGCCATTATGGCATCAACGGCCGGGTTGTCGGCGAACGGCGCGGGCCGCTGCTGCAACTGACGGAATTTGAGCCGGCGGCCGGCACCAAGATTAAAAAACTTGCATCCGCGCTTGACGATATTGCACGTGAGCTGAAAGTTTCTTCCGTTAACGTGGAGCCGGTACCCGGCAGCAACTCCGTATGGCTCGAAATTCCGGCGGAAACTCCGGAAACCGTTGATTTTGCAAGTTTGGCCGACAGCCGCGCGTGCAAGGAATTTAAAGCCGCGCTGCCGCTTTGTCTGGGAGTTGACGTACGCGGCGAACCGGTAACGGCCGATCTGGCCAAAATGCCCCATCTGCTGGTAGCCGGAACCACCGGTTCGGGCAAGTCCGTCGGCCTGAATACCTTTATTCTGTCGCTGATCAAAGCCAAAAAGCCGGAGGAAGTGCGGTTTGTGCTGATAGATCCGAAAAGGGTTGAGTTCGGCATTTACGACAATCAGCAATACATGCTGGCGCCGGTGGTGACCGACAACCGGCAGGCGGTCGAAATGCTGGCGCGGCTGGCCGACGAAATGGAACGCCGCTATCTGCGGCTGCGGGAAAGCATGACCCGCAATATTGCCGAATATCATTCCCGCGTCGGGCTGATGCCTTATATCGTCTGTATCATTGACGAATTTGCCGATCTGGCGGCGACCGGGCCGGAAGCGGAAAAATACGTGCGTCTGCTGGCGCAAAAGGCCCGTGCCTGCGGAATTCACCTGATTGTCGCTACCCAGCGCCCTTCCGTCGACGTGGTTGCCGGTGTGCTGAAAGCCGATTTCCCCTGCCGGCTGGCTTACAAGACGGCAAGCGCGGCGGATTCCCGCACCATCTTGGATACGGGCGGCGCGGAAAAGCTTCTCGGCCGCGGAGACGCTCTTTATCTTGACGGCAGAGGACGGCTGCTGCGTCTGCACGGCGCCTATGTTGCCGACAACGACATCCGGACGCTGCTGGACCCCTGGCGGGGAAAAGCCGTGCCGCTTTTGCCCGAAAAACCGGCGGAAAGGGAAAAACAAACGGAAATCCCCGTTGCAGGGAAACAGGAACCGGGAATTTTCCGGCGGCTGCTCGGTTGGTGGAGTTCGCTCAAAGTACGGGAAAGAAAAAGCATCATATCCGGTTTGAGCCGGCTGTTTAACGGCATTGTCGGCCGCCGTTCCCGCAAGTAAGACGGAAGTTGTGAAAATGCCATCGTATGCGGACGCGGCAAACCGGGCAATCGGGTGTTGGTTTTGTTATAATGTCCGTTATCATAAGAAAACCCCGGCTTTTGCCGGGGTTTTTGAAAATGCGGACGGTTATCTGACATCGGGATTTTCTTGTTCGGAAGGCAGAACCGGAGCGGGAGCTTCGGTCATGGCGTCATCTTCATTTTCGTCGGTATCTCCCTCTTCGGCTTCATCGTCTTCTTCATTATCTTCATATCCGTTTTGACTTGTCGGTTTTGTCGAAATGTCTTGAGGAGCGCTGGAAGCGCCTACCGTCGGGACGGTATCGGCATCTTTTACGGGATCTTCCGCCGGAGTGCTTACGTCAACGGCTTCGGGCTTTTTTTCGATAGCCGGAGGCATGTTGCGGTTTTCCGACATCGGATCCGGTTTCATTCCGTGCCGCATTCTTTTCCTTTCCATATGACGGGCTTTGCCTTCCGCTTTGATTTTTTCAAACTCGGCCTTTTGCTCCGGCGTCAGAATGCTTTCAAAAGCCTCCATGTTGGATTTTCTGATTTCGTTCATCTGGATTCTGATTTCTTTCATCTGATCCATCAGATCCCTGATTTTGACCTGGTCGGCTTTGCGGCGATCTTGCATGGCCAGATATTGTTCCTTGGAGAGGTTCAGACGGTCGGCGAGCTTTGCCTCCATCATTTCGTGTGTCGGCCGGTCGGGACGCATCGGCGGCATTTTGCCGTCGGCGGCTTCGGCGGCGGCCGCACCCGTTAGCAGGGCAGCGAAAGCAACGGTTAAAACGATTTTGTTCATGTTCATTCTCCTTTTAAATAACTGAGTTTTTGACTTAATATCTGCCTGGCATGAAACAGGCGGGATTTTACGGTTCCGACCGGAACACCGGTCTTGCGGGCGATCTGTTCCTGGCTCAAACCCTCAAATTCAAACAGAATAATAACTTTGCGCATTTTGGCGGGCAGTTCGTCCACCGCTTTCAAAATCAGCTTCTGTCGCATTTTGGCATTGATGATTTCTTCCTGCGAATAACCGGACCGGATCGTTTCCAGCGTTTCATCGTCGCAGATTTCCGTACATTTCTGCCGGTATGCCCGCGATTTGAAATAATCCCGGCAGACGTTTGCCGTAAGGGTCGCGACCCATTGTCTGAACCTGCCTTCTTCCTGATAGCTGCCAAGGCTGCGCCAGGTTTTGATATAGACTTCCTGTTCGATGTCTTCGTTGTAAGAACCGGTAAGTTTGCGGATGATCGCTCTGACCAGTCCTCTGTTTTCCGAGATAAATTCTTTCATTTAACTTACCATCAGCAAACCAAAATCATCAACCGGAAGTCCCATGTCTTTAATTACCGAATCCTGCTCGACGGAAACGATCTGATTTTCCAGCATGGAAAGCAGCGTTTCCGTTCCGTATTCTCCGAAGACGGGGCTTTTTTGCGGAAGTGCAAAATTAATGCCCGCCGTTAAAACCAGCATACAGACAACGGCTTTGATCCGGTTGTTGCGCTTTTTGCGTGCAAAATAAAGCGGCTTTGCCTCTTGCAGCAGTTTTGAGATGTCGTTCATATGTTCCTCCATACAATTGCTGTAACGAAGAGAGGCGGCCGCCGGTTCATTTTTTTTGTAAACCGTCGGCGCCGCTTTTGTTTTCCTATTTGCCGAAAGCCGTTTGGTAAACTTCCAAAACCAATTCTTTGCTGCAGGGGCGGGGGTTGCCGCCGGTGCAGACGTCGGCCATTGCCGCCTCGGCAAGTGCGTCGAGGTCTTCTTCTTTGACGCCGATTTCCTTTAACGTCTGCGGAATGCCGACGTCTTTTGACAACTGGCGAACGGCGTCGACTGCCGCCCGGCGATATTCTTCCTGCGTCATTTCATCTACGCCTCTGACGCCCATTGCGCGGGCGATTTCGCGAAATTTTTCGCCGGTATGGGAAGCGTTAAATTCCATAACGTAGGGCAGCAGAACGGCGTTGGCCACGCCGTGCGGCGTGTCGTAGAAGGCGGAAAGCGGATGGGCCATGCCGTGCACGACGCCGAGTCCGACGTTGGAAAAGGCCATTCCGGTGACATATTGGCCGAGAGCCATGTCTTCGCGTCCTTTGGCGTCGCCTTCGACCGATTTTCTTAAGGAGCGGGCAATGATTTCGATCGCCTTGAGGTTAAGCGTGTCGGAAAGTTCCCATGCCGCAAGCGTGGTATATCCTTCAATTGCGTGCGTCAGCGCGTCCATGCCGGTGGCGGCGGTCAGCCCTTTGGGCATTGAGGCCATCATGTCCGGGTCGACGATGGCTACGACCGGAATGTCGTGCGGATCGACGCAGACGAATTTACGGCGTTTTTCCTCGTCGGTAATAACATAGTTGATGGTGGTTTCGGCGGCGGTTCCGGCAGTGGTGGCCACGGCGATGACCGGCACGCTCTTATGTCTGGTCGGCGCCGTTCCTTCCAGGGATACGACGTCGGCAAATTCCGGATTGTTGATGATAATGCCGATTCCTTTGGCGGTGTCCTGCGGCGATCCGCCGCCGACGGCGATCATATAGTCGGCTCCTGCCGCCTTGAATGCTTCCACGCCGGCTTTGACGACGCCGACGCTGGGATTGGCCTTGACACCGTCGAACACGGCATAGGCGAAGCCCTCGGCTTCAAGCAGGTCGGTTATTTTTTTGACGACGCCGAATTTGATCAAATCGGCGTCGGTAACGATTAAAGCCTTGTTGAAACCGCGGCTTTTGATTTCGTCAATGATCGCCGCAGCGGCGCCCTGGCCGTGGTAGCTGGTTTCGTTTAAGATAAAACGTTTGGCTGTCATCATTTTTCCTTTCAGAATAGTTATAATAATCATTAATTAAGGTAGTCTCGGTTTTTGTAATTTGCAATAAAAATATCTTTGTTGTCTTTAGCGAAAAATTAAATTATAATCGGCAGCATACAGCTATTGAGGAGTCGCAAGCATGACATTGGAACTACGCCCCAACGAATACGTCAAAATTGAAGTCCATTTCAGTTATAAGGTATTTGTGCTGCCGACTTTGCTGATGTCGATCGGCATTTTGATGTTCCTCGCCGTGTGGAGCGGCGTCGGCGAAGGGGAACGGTTTCGTTTTATCGGTCATATTTATTCGGTGGCCGGCATTATGATGATGATCGGCGGGCTTTTGTTCATTCCCTACATCTACAAACGGGTTGACAACAAGTTGAAAATCTATGCGGTAACCAACCAGCGGGTTTATGTCCGCCGCGGCATCATCAACATCAAGGAAAAGGATATTCCTCTGGCCAAAATCAACGACGTGCAGATCGTGCAGAGTCTGGTGCAGCGTCTGTTCGGCGCCGGTGACGCGATCGTACAGGTCGGCAACGACGAAAGCAGCATGATCATTCAGGACATTGCCCATCCGCGGGAATTTCGCGACACCATCATTTCGGCGATATACGAAGCCGCGGCCGAGCAGGAAGCCCGCGCCCGTCAGCAGCGCTATTACGAACAGCAGCAGCGCCGGCTTGAGCAGCAACAGGAATACGGCGGTTATCCGCCGCCGCCCTCCGGAGATTTCGGCGGATACTGACAGCCTTTGAAATTCCCCGTTCCGACGGGGAATTTTTTGTGTTTCGAACACCTGCGTAAACGGGGGAATGCAGACCTTCCGGCCCGGTCCTCGGGCTTACGAAGCTTTTGGGGCGTCAAGCGAAGTTTAAAATGGCTGATGCCGCTTGCCTGTGCCGGTGAAAGTTTATTGCCTGCCTGACGGAAAACCCGGGTTTGTTCGGGGCAGAATGCTTAAAGTGTCGGGACAGCACCGTCCCGCGCCTTTAATCACGGTCGGAAAGTAAGCTTTGTTGTGTTTTGGAGCCCCGGTTTGCCGGGGGATATCCATACTTCAAACGTCTGCATAAGCCGACGGATGCAGACGTGCCTGTGTCTTTATGCTCTGAAAGGGATGCGGAACAGACACGGTGCGGAAAACGGAGCACCGTGTTCATGCCGCAAACTCATTGCCGAATCACCGGACAAAGGCGGAAAATGTTCTGCCGGGCGGGAAAAGGTTCGAAAAACGCCCCCAAAAGAAAGAAGGCCTTCTTAAATCTCGTTGTTTTTGGCTTTTTGCAGCCAGTCGTTAATGTTCATGCCTCCGCGCACGGTAGCCGGCCGGGGTTTTTCTTTATCGTGCGGGTCCCCGGCATCGGGCGGAATCGGCATGCCGGATATGTTCGGCATCGGTTCTTTGCCGCGCGCGATGGCGAGGTTGTCTGTCTGCCGGTCGGCAAGCTGTATGTCAAGGTCGTCTTTTTCTCCTCCCATGATAACCGCGCTTAAGGCCATGTCGGACACTTTTTGCAAATCGGCGTCGTTTAAGTTGTGAATGTCCAGCGCGCTGCGCATAATGATCATGTCTTTGCTGGTTTTTCTTTCCTTGATCGATTCCGCCAGCCAGCGGGGATATTTGTAGAAAATGCGGAAAGCCTTGTCGTCCATCAGGAAAATAAGCTTGAACGGTTCCGGTCCGGAATTGTCGAAAACGCCTGCAATGTCGCTTCGCTTCAGCATTTCGGGAAAATTCTTCATGATTTTGGGATAACGCCGGGTGAGGTCTTTGTAAGGCACGTCGTGTCCGCCGCTGGCAACCCGCGCTCTCACCCGCCAGTATGAAAGCCACGGGTCGGAAAGGCCTATAAATACGGTGGCGATTTTAAATCCTTTTTTGCGGGCGGCATCCATAAAACGAAGATGAACCTTGCCCGAGGAGGTTGTTTCGTAAACGAAGCTGGTGCGGCTTTCAAGATGTTTTTCCACTTCTTCGTAGGTGATTTTGCCGGCGCTCAACATGTTGTCGTTCGGGTTTTCGTCGGGTTCGGAAATTTCTTTGGCGATGTTGTCCATATTGATAAACGGCGCGTTTTTCATCAGCGGGTCGTCTTTGATTACCAAATCGTAAAAGGTGGATTTGCCGGCGCCGTTCGGTCCGGCGATAATTACCATCCAGGGGTGTTTTCTTTTTTTCATTTCAATTTTCCCGTGATTACTTCTTCATGTTTTTCGTTTAAGGTGACGATCAGTTTTTCGCCGTCTTCCGTTTCCTTGATAAAAAGTCCGTTTTCCTCGTAATAACGCGGATAGCCTACCTTTTCTTTCCAGGCTTGTTCGTTGTTCATTTTGCTCAGTTTTCTTTTCAGATATTCCATCATTTTTTTCGGTCCGTAACGGTTAAACGTGCAAGATGTAAGGAACTGCCTCGGCCAGACTTTCCGTGGCGCCTTCTTCCGAGCCGTCGTCGGGGTCGACAAGGCGGTATTTTTTGTTTTCGGCGTCGTAAATCAGCCTGAACGCGTCGTTATAGCCGAGGACGAGTTCTCCGGCGGCGAGATTTTCCTTTTCCCTGACATTATAATCCAGAATATCCGGAAAAAAAGAGCTTTCGGTATTAATGCCCAAAATAAAACAGCCGTTGTTGGACAAACCGTTGAAATTGCGCAGCAGCGTATGATATTCGGCGGCGGGTTCGGGAAAACCGGCTTCTTTCAGCTTCAGCACCCCGATTGCGATTTTGACTTCGCTGGTCGGCCGGTTGCGTCCGATTTCTTCGTTTTGTTTCAGATAATCGATTAATTCCTGCATTGTCATGCCGACATGCTCCTGCTGTTGTTTTGAATGTTTTGAATGATCAGCCGCTGATCGTTCGGTTGTTTTTCGTCCTTTTCCGTTTCCTGCCGCCGGTCGTTGCTTTGTCCGTCTTTGACGTTTTCAATGATCATCATGTCTTCGCCGAAACCGAGCATGCAGCGAACGCCCGGCTGCGGTTCCAGGCGAACCATGGTGCGGCGGACGTCACCGTTTGAATCCTTATCTTTGAATACCATGTCGGCGGAGTGGATGCTGCCGTGGACGGAAGCGGCCTTGTCGTTGGCGTCGGAAAGTCCGTGGGCGCGGTTGACGGCGTCAAACAAAGTGCCGTTGCTGACGATGCACATGTTTTCATAAGCGTTGACGTCGGCGTAAGACTTGCCTTCCGCTTCAAACAGGCGGCAGTCTTTGATGTTGATGATGTGGTGAACGTCAATTGCTGGCTGGTTGGCCCATTCCGGATGTCTTTCCAGCTCTTTGGACATGTCGGTCAGACCGCTTTGCGACATTTTGTTGACGAGGGCTTCGACATAAGCCTTGTCAATGCCCGGCATTTTCAGCATCATGTCCTTGAATTGCGGATTTTCTTTGATGAAGCGTTTGACGTTTTCCTGTTTGGCGCTGGTACAGACGGGAACCTCTTTTCCGCTTCTGTCTTTATAGGTCAGCGGATTGCCGTTTTCGTCCCTGGCCTGAAACAGCTTGGCAAAACCAAGCCCCTTTTGCGCGGCACAATGGTTGAACATCAGGTATTTGAAATCGTTAATGTTCATTTCCGGCAGAATTTCTTTCGGCACGCCGGCCTTGGCCAGTGCCGCTTTCAGTTTGTCCTGCATCTCCGCCAGCCGCGGCTCTTCCTTCATCGCCTGCCAGACGGTGGAACTCTCCAAATCATAATCTTCCGCCTTGCCCGGGGTGCCGGCGTATTTGTACGGATAGTTGGCGATATCGGCAAATTTCGGCGAATAATTGCCCATCGGCTTTTCCACGCCGCCGTTGAAAACCATCCGCGCAATAACGCTCTTGTCGGTTTTGGAAACCGCCGTTCCCACCCGCAGGTTCAGATGGTGCAGCGCGGCAAAAGCGCGGAGTTCGCCTTCTTCTTTTTCTCCGTTGGTGGCGCGGAAAGCGGCGGTCAGCCGGTTCAGTTCTTCGCCGATTTCCTTGTCGCTTAAAACCGACGCGGCATTTGCTGCTGCTTTGTTTTCTTCGGCGGCTGCCGTCTTTGCTTTTTCTTCCGTCGTTTTGTTTTGGTTGAAAATCTGCTCTTTACGGTTAAGTAGCTCGTAGCCCCATTTCTCGTGTTCGTCTTTGCGGCTGTTCAGAGCGTTGTTCTGCTCCTTGTACTTATTTCTACGGGCATTCGGATTGTCGCCCCGCTTCTTGTTGTCGTCCCGTTTCTTGTGTTGTTCGGGATCGCGGTGCATGGAAACGCGTTTGGCGAAATCTTTGTCAAAGGAGAATTTGCCCATCTCTTTTTGCCTTTATCAGTCTATTTTCTGTCTATTATAACATGGTCTTGTCTAAAATCCAGCTAATTTTAAAAAAATTGTATTTTTTCCGTTTTTGGTTATAATCGGTTCAGCAATATTTTTGGGAGGAAGGAAAAAAATGAAAATACACGAAGGTTTTGCCGAAATTGCCGACCGCTTTGACGTGCTTTTGGTTGATGCGTACGGCGTGTTTTGGGACGGCGGGCGTTTCTTTCCCGGCAGTCTGGAGGTGATGGAAGAGGCCGTAAAGAAAGGGCGTCAGGTTTGCATTCTGTCAAATACCACTTCGCTCAGCGCCGATTCTGTTCGTTCTTACGAAAAAAAGGGAATGTTTGCCGGTCGTCATTATACCGATTTTGTCACTTCCGGCGACGTTTTCAGGGAAGCCGTGCTGGCGGAAAAACTGGACATCCCCGGCAAAAACATATATATCTGGGGTACGCCGCGGGCTGCTTTGTTTGCGGACAGCGCTTATCGCGTTGTGCCTGATGCCGATGAGGCCGATGCCTTTTATATTTCCATTCCTCAGCTGACGACGGAAGAAAAGGGAGCGTTTCCGTCTTTGTCCGGCCATTTTTACCTTTCTCGCCTGACGGCGGAAGGAGAAGCTCCGCTGTGGGACAGTTTGGTTACGGAACCTTTTAAGGATTCCCTTTTGCAGATGCGGCAGCGCGGTCTGCCGGCTCTGTGCGCCAACCCCGATTACCGTGCGTTTGAAAAACCGAAGGACGGCGGCGAGCCGCAGCCGGTAGTCCGACAGGGAACGATTGCCGAAATGTACCGCCGGATGGACGGACGGGTGGTCGAGTTCGGCAAGCCGCATGCAAACATTTATCAATATGCTTTCCGCAAATTGGGAATATCCCCTTCCGGCCGGGTTGCCATGATCGGCGATACTTTCCGTACCGATATGGCCGGTGCGTTAAATGCCGGAATTTCCGCCGTTTGGTGCGTGGAAACCGGCATGAGCCGTTATGAGGCGGAGCAGGGCGTTTCCCTTGAACGGCAGGCCGGCAGCAGACTGGCGGATGTATATATGGTCAAATCTTTCGGTGGCGGTTATGCCGCCCGGCCGGAACTTTCTGCCCTCAGGTCCCGAGAGGGCGGCTGTTCGCGCTGACAAATAATCATCCGTCGGCCTTTGAAATCGGAAAAACAATGCCTATTTTTTATTGAGAAGAGATTTTAAAGGAGAAAAAATATGGCTGAACCTGTCACCCCCGTCAACGGGGAAAAGTTGCAAACCGCCGGTTTCTGGCATTTGTTTGCCGGCATCATCATGGTGATTCTCGGCTTTTACGTTTGGTTTAATCCGGTGGCCAGTCTGCTCGGACTGGCGCTCTATATCGGCATTGCCTTCATCGTTGTAGGCGCCGGCTATTTTCTGGCTTCCTTTTCCTATCAGTCAGGCTGGTACCTGCTGGTGGGGTTGTTGGATATTCTGGTCGGGGTCATTTTGGTAGCCAACCTGGGGGTTACCGCGGCCACGCTGCCGATGATCTTTGCCTTGTGGTGTCTGGCGGTCGGTGTCATTCAACTGGTGACTTCTTTCCAGCTGAGAAAGATCGGAGCGCCCTGGGGCTGGAGTCTCGGCATCGGTATTTTGGGTATTCTGTTTGCCTTTATGATTCTGATTTTTCCGAGCATCGGCGCCGTTACCATTACCACGCTGATGGGGATGTACATCATTTTGTACGGCGCTTTTGCCATTGCCGAATATGTCTATGCGCCGCGGTAAACTCTTTGCCGCATTTGCGATCGTTGGCAAAATAACGAAAAGCGGGGTTTGAACCCCGCTTTTCGGTAAAACATGAAAAACGCGCGCGCCGGTTGCAAAAGCAGCTTCGGCGCCGGCGAAACTTCAATCCCGCTGCCGTCTTTCCCGCAATATTTCTGCCGTCAGCCGCTGCTGTTCCTTCTCGTGTTTTTTCAGGTCCTTTAACGTCATTTTGTCAGCTGTCCGGATGCCGGCCTTGGCCAGGTCATGGTTGAATGCCGCCAGATTGTCGGCGTTGAGCAGCATTCTCATATCGCCGATTTTGACCAGGGCGAGCGTCTGCTTTTCCAGAGATTTGTCAAGCCGGCCTTCGGCAATCAGCTTCTGCGTCAGTTTCTTGCTGAAAGGCATGTTTTTGAGAATAAAGACATGCGGTTTGCCGTAGCGCTGACCGCTGCTGCCCCGGCGATTGTGGGTGCGCAGATTGTAAACGAAGTCGCAAAATTCCTTGTTGCCGATCTTCATCGCGACATGCCCGTAACGCGTGGTTCCCTTTTCCCAGGCGATGACGGCGCCGTCGGGCAGCGAACGGAAATTGTTCATTTCCGCTTCGACTTCGGTGAAATTTTCGTTGGCCTGAAAGCCGGTGACGGCACGGTAGGCGAAGCGCTGGGCGTCGATGGTGATGCCGTGTTTGGCAAAGAAAGACTTTACGGCGCCGAGGCAATAAGTCTGTTGTCCTTTTTTGGGTATGCCGCGTTTGGCCGTTTTCTGCGCCGTTTTCTGGATTTGTTCGTTCAGTTCGCACTGTCCGATTTCCGCCAGTTCCTCGGCGGTGAAAGTGCGGCCTTCCAGGTTAAAGTTGCCGGCGATGTTTTTGTTGCTGCTGATCAGTTGTTCGCTCATCAGCTGCGTCATGTCAACGGTGTCGATGCTGTCGGCTCGCTCCGTTTTGACGGCCGGGGCGGTGATCGTCGTCTTTTCTGACGAAGAAGAAGATTCCGCGGGCGGGTTGGAACCTGTTGCGCTGCCGTTGCCGATCAGCGTCGTCATCAACATTGCCAGACGCAGCGATCCCTGCCTGATTTTGTCGCCCGCCTTCTGCGCCAGTTTTTTCCATCGTTCTTTGTTCAATTTGCTCACCGCCTTTTTATCATAAAATATTTGTCTTCTTTTGTCTAATTTTAACATATTGATTTTAATTTGTAAACCGGTTTTGTATTGAAAAAACGCTTTGTTTTGCCGCTTTAAAAGGTGTTTTTTCGTCATACGCGGAGAAAATGAAAAAAACATGTCCGAAGGTTATAAAGCGCCCGCTGTGGAAAAATGACGGGAATCGTCGGCGTTGACCGGCCGTCCGGGGACGGGAGAATTTGGTGCCCGGCCCCGGGAATCCGGCAGGTGGTGCCTGCAACAAAGCGGCCATGCGCCGCAACCGTGAAGCGTTTGCGGCGGCCGTATGTCCGCGGGTCATGAGCGGGACGGAGAGTCCGGATGTTTCGCTCCCTGTTTCGGGCATTCCGCCGTCAATGTCCGTCATCATGAGCCGTCCGGCCCATGACCCGAAATATGCCGGAGCGGAAAAGAAAACCGCGGCCGGCGTTGCGGCGGCGAAAACGTTTATGTCGGTCGGTACTTATACCAACGGTACGATCCCCGACATTGCCGTCGTCGGGCAGGGAGCGCCACAGTTGGTTCAGCTCTGTGTACGCAAAGATGATGCATTCAACCGCCGTATCTGTGACGAGGCGGAAAAAACGGCGCCAAAGCGGCCGGCGTTGCCGTTGATGCCGCCATTGACGGCAATGTGGGGCGAAGGCTTAAAAATACCCTTACCGACGGACAGTCCGGAAATTCCCGGCGCCGGTGCGGGGAGGTCGATTGCGGAAGTGTTTGCTGCGGCCGGCGGAAAAGTATGCCGGACGATGCGGCGGAATTTGCCGCTTGTGTCAAACTGCCGGCGATGGCCAAAAACATTCAAAGCGCCGCCGATGCATTGACGTCGACTGCCGCCGACATATCGGCGGTTTGTGGGACAATCACGGCGGCCGTCGGCTGACGGCGGTTCCGCTTTCTTTGCCGCGCTGACAAAATTGCCCGGGCGGTAAACTACCGCGTACCGGTGATTTTTGACGGCGGCGCCCGCCGCGGCCGGCACGTTTTCAAAGCACCGTCCGCCGGTACGGATATCGTTGCCGACGGCCGTCCGGTACGGTTCGGTACGGTTCGGCAGTGCGGTTGCCGCGGCATTAAAGCGATGTTTGATTTTTTTGCCGGCGAACCGAAAATGGCGATGCCGTCGGCGGGGACGGGCAATATCGAAACGGTGAGGAAACCGTCGTTGCTTTTCCGCCGGTGAGGTCTGTGCCGAAACATAAGTCTTTTGCCGCCGACGGCCGTCCGTGTCTGTCTTTTGTCCCGCACCGTTCTGCCGGGCGTGCTTTGCCTGTCTTTTCCGAAACGTAAAAATCCCCGCCGACAGCGGGGATTTTTCTTTGATTGGCGCCCAAAACCTATTGTGCTGCCTGTGCTTGCTTGCCCGGCAGTTCTTTGATCACCAGCGCCTGCAGCGCCAGCACCGCGAGCAGGAAGATCAAATTGCTGGAAAAGCCGAACCAGCCCAAAACCGTAAAGACGACGTTGGTGGCAATAAACGCCAGCGTGCTCAGCCGCATCCTCAGATCAAAGTCGTATTGTTTCCTGAAAATGGCGGAAACAATGTACGAACAGGTAGCGTAAAAGATGACGACGATGAAGTAGAGGATAAAAAATGCAACAAATCCGAACAAACCGACAAAAACGACGGCCCAGTTGACAACGGAATGAAACGTGTCGGTATAGTCGCCTTGCGGAAAATAAGAAGAATCTTCCAGTTCGTAAACTCTGGTCTGAGTGCGTTGGACGACATAAAGTGCCCGTTTGGTCAGGTACAGCCCTTCTTTTAAACCGGACGTATCCAGAGAATCTACGGTGGTATCCATGGTTAAGTTGAAACTTTCCGCATCCGGAACTTTTCCTTCGCCGAGAACGAAGGTGTAGTTCTTGACCGTATTTTCCGGCTCGGTTACAATGCCGTTTTCAATTCTGATCGGCAGAAAAGCGTCTGCCGCCTTTTGTGCGGCGGGAACAAAAAACTGATCGCCGGCAAACTTGGTGCCGACGGCATAGAAAACGGCGACGATCAGTGAAAACAGCAGCAGGAACTTAATGCCGAGTCCCTGTCCGCGGGAAATGTAATTGATGATTTTTTCCATTATTTTGCTTTCGTTAATGATTGTATCTGTTCTTTTTATATAATCATTTCCGGCAAATGGCAACGGCTTTTATCTTTCAAAGTTCAGATAGCGCGGGTTGTAAAGCAATGCGTCCGGGCAGCCGACGGCATAACCGATGTTTTCCTCGCGGCCGTCGGCGTTTTCGGCAAACAGGTACGACACGTCAACTTCCTCGCCGTTGATAAGAACGCGGCAAAGGTCTTTTTCGTCGCAGACGATACCGGTTGAGCGCACACCGATCAGCCGGTGGAACGGACTCAGGCATTTTTCGCAGTATTCGGCGACCATAATCTGGTTTTTCAGAATCTGCAATGCCCGGCGCGCCTTTTGCTGCGGCAGGTCCATACAGCCCGCCTGTGCTGCCGAAGCCGCCGCACACAATACAAAGGCGATGAACAAAGTCTTAAATTTCATCATTTTGCTCCGGCGCCGGTTTGATTCTGGCCTTGATGCGGGTGATGCGCATGTTGTCGATCCCGATCACCTCATATTCACAATAGACGTCTTCCACTTTGTCGCCCACTTTCGGCAGCCGTCCGAGCAGTCCGAAAACATAACCGCCCATGGTGCTTTCCTCGTGTTCGCATTCCGGCAGCCCCATGCTGTCGAAAGCGTCTTCGACCAGCACCACGCCGTCAAATTCGCAGACTTTGTCGTCAATTTTTTTGATCGGCTCGTCGGTAATGTCGTCGTGCTCGTCCATAATGTCGCCGACCAGTTCTTCCAGAATGTCTTCCATTGAAAGCAGTCCGGCAGTGCCGCCGTATTCGTCGACCACGATGGCCAGATGCACGTGACGCAGCATCATCTGATGCAAAATTTCGGAAATCGACTTGTTTTCCGGCACGAACAATATCTTGCGCGCAAGCTTGGTCAGAATATCCTTGTCGTTTTCGTCACCTTCATATTCCAGCAGATCGCGGATATGCAGCATGCCGATGATGTGGTCTTTGTCCTTGTTGCAAAGCGGAAAACGGGTGTGATTGTGCTTTTTGATAAAATCCATCGCTTCCGTAAAGGTATAGTTCTGATAAAGGCACTTCATATCCTGCCGGGGAATCATGATTTCATGTGCGTAGATTTCCGAAAAATCAATTGCGTTTTGAATAATTTCGCCTTCGGTATCGTCAATAACGCCGCCTTTTTTGGAGGCATCGATGATCAGTTTGATTTCCTCTTCCGAATGAGCGTCATCGTTTTCGTTTGACTGCTGAACACCCATCAGGTGCAAAATGCCGGCCGTTACTTTGTCAAAAACCCAGATGAACGGCGAAAAAATATGTTTGAAAACATAAAGCGGTTTGGCAATGACAAGCGCATAGGTTTCGGTGTTCTGAATAGCCAGCGACTTCGGCACCAGTTCGCCGAGCACCACGTGCAAAAGGGTAATGAAACCGAAAGCGACGCCGAAGCTGACCGAATGCAGCAGTACCTTGTTGTCGGCAAAATAATGTCCGAACAGGTCTTCCAGCAAGTGGGAAACCGCCGGTTCGCCGATCCAGCCGAGGCCGAGCGAGGCCAGCGTGATGCCAAGCTGGATGGCGCTTAAATAGGTATTGAGATTTTCGGTGATTTTAAGTGCGATTTTTGCCCGTTTATTGCCGAAGTGGGCCAGTTCTTCCAGTTTTGTGCGGCGGATCTTGACGATGGCGAATTCTGAAACGACAAAAAAAGCATTGGCAAACACCAGCAGCAAAACCAGGGCCAGATTAAAAACGTATACGTATACGGGACTCATGATTGATTAATTTTGGAACCTCATTTTATTTTAACATTTGCCTATGCTACAGGCTGATACCGTGCTTGTCAATAGCTTTTAGCTCAAAAAAATGATGAAATCAGGCAGTTAAGGCAGGATCTCAATTGTCGTGCCGTCGGCAACCATTGACCAGATCTCTTCGATTTCCTCGTTGGTAACGGCGATGCAGCCGGCCGTCCAGTCGCGCAGAAGATGGGCGCTGCCCAAAAACGGGGCTTTGTTCGGCAGTCCGTGAATCATAATGTCGCCGCCCGGGGAAAAGCCTTTTTCCGCCGCCTCCCGCCGGTCTTCCGCACTGGGGTAGGAAACCCGGAGCGACAGGTAAAAACGGCTGTTCGGATTGCGGCCGGAAATGCGGTATATGCCTTCCGGCGTTTTGCCGTCGCCCTCCCGCAGCTTGTCGCCGATCGGCGCAAAGCCGAGGGCGATGCGGTATTCTTTCAGGTTCTGTCCGTCTTTTTGCAAATACAGTTTTCTTTCGGCTTTTTTGACCAGTACCTTATCCGCCTGAACGGCCGCCGGTGCCGGCAGTTTTTTATGACGGGGCAGAATGACAAACGCCGCGGCGGCAACCGTCAGCACGGCCAAAATTCCTGCCGCGGCCGTTTTCGTTTTAAAGTTCATTGCAGTTTTCCAGTTGTTTCATCAGGTTGGCTTTTTTCAAAACGTCGGGACTGTAGAGCAGGGCAATTTCCTCTTCCCGGCTCAGGTCCATTTCCAGCCCGTGATTGATGTAGTTTTCCAGTTTGATCTTGGCCATTTCCAACGCCTTGGTGCCAAATTCCGGTGCCGGGCCGTTAACCGGCAGCATCAAAATGTGCAAAGCGTTGAGTACGCTGTCGTCGACTATGTTTTCTACCCCGAACTTTTGTTCGTTCCGGTGTGACAGCTGTTTTTTAAAATCGAGCGCTTCGGTTAAGATTTCCGGCACCCGGATTTCTTCCGGAATAATGAAATATTTGTGTTTTCTGGCCGCTATGCCGGTTTTTTCGCGGGAAGAAATCATCGAGATCGGGATTGAAAGCATCAGTCCGACGGTGATCGGCAGCATCCACCAGAATAGGCTGTGGGCATATTTCCAGACAATGACGGTGGTAGCGGCGCCGAGGATCGTGTGCCAGCGGTGGCGTGCCCAGGCTTCCCGGAAAGAAGTACCGGTTTCGTCCCGGTTCTGGGTATTCCAGCCGGCGTCGATGCCGGCGAAAATGTCAAATACGAATTTGCTTTGGAACATCATCATGATCGGTGCCGACAGCGCGCTGAAGACAATTTCCGCCAGCACGCTCTTGACCGCCCCGAAAAAGCCGCCGATGTCCTTGAATTTGTTTTGCGTCAGATAGACGATTAACCCCAGGAATTTGGGAAAAACAAGCATGAACATGGAAAGGACGAACAGACTGATGGTACCGAATTTGTCAAAAATCGGCCAGGTCGGGAACAGCGTGTAATAAGTCGGGAAATATTCCGGCTGAAAAATGTTGCGTCCGAGCGCTGTTGCCAGTCCCACCAGCAGGAAGGAAAGCCACAGCGGGGAAGACAGATAGGACATGATGCCGATGATGAAATGCACGCGGCTGACCGGGTGCAGGCCTTTGGAAACGAGCACTTTCATATGCTGCATGTTGCCCTGGCACCAGCGGCGGTCACGCACGGCGAAGTCGATCATCGACGGCGGACATTCTTCAAAGCTTCCTTTTAATTCCGGCAGCAGCCAGGCCGACCATCCGCCACGGCGGATGAGCGCCGCTTCGACGAAGTCGTGGCTGAGAATATGCCCGCCGAACGGTGCGCGCCCTTTTAAAACCGGCAGTTTGCAGCATTCCATAAAGGCTTTCACGCGGATAACGGCGTTATGTCCCCAGTAGTTGCTGTCGCCCACCTGCCAATAGGCCAGCCCGGCGGAAACGATCGGGCCGTATACCTTGCCGGCAAACTGCTGAATGCGCGCGAAAAGCGAATGACGGTTGATACACATCGGCGGCGCCTGAATGATGCCGGCGCCGGGGTTGGCTTCCATCAGCTGCGACATTCTGACCATGGTCGTTCCCGCCAGCAGGCTGTCGGCATCGAGCACGATCATAAAATCGTAAAGCGCGCCCCATTTGTTGCAGAAATCTTCGATGTTGCCGCTTTTGCGGGCGGTGTTGACCGGCCGCCGGCGGTAATAAAGGCCGATTGAGGCAGGCATCAGTTTTTTGGCTTCGAGCCAGACGCTTTCTTCTTCCACCCACACTTTGGGGTTGGTGGTGTCGCTTAAGACAAAAATGTCATAGGCGGCGGCCTGTCCGGTTTTTTCCAGATCCCGTGCCATCGCCAGCAGATTGGCAAAAACGCTGACCGGCGATTCGTTGTAGACCGGCATCAGAATGGCAGTGCGGGTTGACAGCGGCGTTTTTTCCTCCGGCCAGGCAATGCCCGGTATCTTCTTTTTGCGAAGCAGTTCGAAAAAGCCGAAAATGCTGGACCAGAAGAAAAGGGCGATCCAGGCAAAGGTGAGGATAAACAGGCCGATCATCAGAAAACGGGTAAAGAGCGAACTGTCGCTCGGGATGACCGTAATCCATTTCAAAGTGGCGAACAGGGTGCTGACAAACATCAGGCCGAAAACTTTAAGACGCCGCCGGCGGATTTGCCGCGGGCTGATGGGAACAAGCTGAGAAGTCATTTTTTCTTCCTTTTGCGGGAGCGGAAGCTCTCTATTTTCTGCGGTTTCATTTCCGTGTAATGACAAGCCGGCGCATTGACGATGAAGCGTTCGCGCATGGCTTTGGTCAGACCGGCGGGCAAATTCAGCTGCCTGATGCCCTGGACGGTACATTGTTCGGCGCCGCCGCAGAGCAGAAAGCAAAGTTTGAACTGCGCCAGCAGCTGTTCGTCGGCAAGTCCGCTTTCGGGAAAGGTTTTGCGCGCCATTTCAAGCAGAATGCCGTCGATTTTGCCGACCAGCTCGTCGCCGTCGGCCGATTGAAAGTCAAGTTGTCCGGCCACGGTCTTGACGATTGACGGCAGTTCCCGCCCGGCAAACCCCAGGCTGCAAAGGTATGCGCCGATAATGTCTTCTTTGCTCTGTATTTTTATGGCAACCATTGGTAACTCCAGATTTCGGAAATGTTTTTGCCTTTTTTGACTACCGAAGCCCGCAGTTCCGAGGTCTTGCCGTTCGGTTTGAAGTCGATGTATGCGGTCAGGCCTTTGGTTACCGGGTTGTACATCAGGTGCTTGCCGGTAATTTCCCCTTCGCTTGCGGAAACTTCCAGCGTGGCAATGCCTTTTTCCACTTCTTTTTGCATGTTGAGAATGTCGAAATCAATCACGAATTTGCGTTTGTGGTCTTCCAGCATGCCGGATACGCCGCCGATTCCGGTATAGGTGGCGGTAATGTCGCCGGGAACTTTTTTGACCGGCAGTTTGGTAAACCAGTACAACCGGTACCGATAATGCAGCTCTTTCTGCGGCACGGCTTTTTCCTTGGGTACCCAGTAGGTGACGACGTTGTCGTGAATTTCCTGCTGGGAAGGAATTTCCACCAGTTCGATCCAGCCTTTGCCCCAGTCGCCGACCGGTTCCACCCAGGCGCTCGGCCGTTGCTCGTAATTGGCTTCAAAATCCAGATAATGAGCCGGATCGCGGTCTCTTTGCAGCAGTCCGAAGCCTTTCGGATTTTCATCGACGAAAGCGCTGATGCGCAGATACTTGGAGTTGTCAAGCGGACGCCACAACCATTCGCCGTTGCCGTTTAAGACCAGCAGACCGTCGCTGTCGTGCACTTCCGGCCGATGGTCGTCAAATTTGTTTTTGGTGTTTTCTCCGAACAGGTACATGGAGGTCAGCGGCGCAATGCCCAGTTTGTTGATTTCCTTGCGGGGGAAAATTTTGGCGTCGACGTCCATCACCGTGTTTTCGCCCGGAGTGATGACAAAGGTATAGATGCCGGCCGCGCTCGGGCTGTCCAGCAGGGCGTAGACGGTAACCGACTTGTCGTTTCTTTTCGGCCGGACCAGCCAGAATTCGCGGAAGATCGGAAATTCTTCCCCGGTCTGGACGGCGGTGTCGATCGCCAGCCCGCGGGCGGAAAGGCCGTATTTCTGATGTTTGCCGAGTGCGCGGAAGTAGCTGGCGCCGAGGAAGGAAACCAGTTCGTCGTAATATTTGCGCGTGTTCAGCGGGTTGTGCAGGCGGAAGCCGGCATAGCCCAGTTCCGACAGCTCGTCGGTGTTCAGGCGGTTTTTGCCGTAGTCGAAATAAGCGGGGGAATATTTGAGCGGATGAATGCGGCCGTTGACGATTTCGTTGATCGGAACCGAGGTGAGAAACAATGAGCCGAGGTGGAAAAACTGAATTTCAAACGGCAGTTTTTTGCCATACCAGGGGCCGTTTTCGCGGCTGAAACGAATGTCCCGGTATTGGTCGTAGTTAAGTTTCTTAAGCTCGTCCGGAAGATTGTCTGCCGGCGGAACGTAAGGTTTGGCCGCCAGCGCGGCCGCCATTTCCGTCAATTGGCCGGGGTCGAACTTCTTGTCTTTGACGGTCATCACCCTGGCCAGTTCGGCCTGCCGGAATTCCTGATATTTGTCCCACCCGGCGTTGATGCCGAGAACAACGGCGGCGGTCAGCATAATCCAGAATGTTATTTTAACGGTATTTTTCATTTTCACCTTCCAAAATTGCCGAAATTACCCCTAATACAAAGCATTTTTAACAAAAAGTCAAGAGCATGCGTTTGTTTAAGGATACCCGGGACAAACTGTTTTCAGGAGCGTTCGGCAAAAGGAGAAGCGTCTTTCGGGGCGTTCGTTCCGGCTGCCGGCCGTTCCAGATAAACGGTGCGCTGGGGGTAGGGAATGTCGATTTTCAGTTCCCGAAAACGGTTGATGATTTTTTCCCTTAAGTCGTTGGCGATGCCGGAGCGCTTGAAAACGTTGGCGGTAAAGCAGTTGAGCTGAAATTCGAGGCTGCTGTCGCCGAGGTTGTTGAAAGCGACCGAAGGTTCGGGGCTGGTCAGAACGTCAGGGTTGGAAGCGGCAATTTCCAAAAGCGTCCGTTTGGTCAGTTCAATGTCGCTGTCATAGCCGACGCCGACTTTGATGACCACCCGTCCGGTCAGTCCGGAGTAGGTGTAATTGGTCAGGCTTTGCGACAAAATCGCGGAATTCGGCACGATGACGGTCGATTTGTCCCAGGTTTCGATTTCGGTCGAGCGCATGTTGATTTTGCGTACCAGCCCTTCCTGTCCGCCGATGACCACCCAGTCGCCGATTTTGATCGGCCGTTCCCACAGAATGGTCATGCCGGCGGCCAGGTTGCCGACCATGTTCTGCAGACCTAAGCCGACCCCGAACGAAAGCGCGCCGGCGATGATGGTGATGCTGCTCAGGCTGCCGCCCATTACCGCGACGGCAATCAGGGCGGAAACGATGAACCCGAGAAAATTAATTGAGGAAACGAGCGAATTGCGTACCCCGTTGTCCATGTCTATTTTGCTTAAATTGCCGCGGACAAAGCTGTTTTTTAACAGCCCGAACAGGGAAAGCAGCACAAAAAAGCAGACGATCCCGAGAATGATAGAAGTGATGGAAATGTGAATGCCGCCGATGTTAAACCCGGTGAGAAAGCCTTTTATCCGTGCCAGCAGCAGATCGACGGAAACGCCCCAGACGGCCAGCAGGATGAGAACGGCAAACGCCCACATCACCGGCGAAAGCAGCAGTCCGAACCAGAATTCCGCCTTGCGCAGGGTCTTGTGTCCGAGGCGGAAGGTGGCAAGCCAGAAACGGAATTGCAGTATCCGGTGAAAAAGGCCGCGGATCAGTTTGTCGATAATATAGAAAACGCCGATGGCGACGACGGAAATGATAAAACGGTTGATAACGTACTCCGACAGGCGGATATATCCGAACAGGGAAACGGCAAAGGCCGCCGTCATCAGAAATGTGATAAACAGGCTGATTTTGGAGGCGGTGCTGAGGCCGTCGAGCGGCGTGTCGTCGTCAATTTCCCCCGGCACCGGCGGATTGTTGTTGTAAAGCGCCTTGCGGGCAACCAGCACCACGCAGAAGGCCTTGACCGCGTTGGCGAAAATTTTCAGTGAATAGACGATTGAACTGTCATAGTCCATCCGGCCGGCGAGGCTTTGCAGAAAGGAAACGGTGCAAACGGCCGCCGCCGAAAAGACGAGAGCCGAACTGATGCATTTGGCGCAGCCGTCGGCCACTTCGATGATCCGCCATTTGCCGTTGTCCGGCGTGAATACGGTGCGCACCGCCGCTTTTGTCAGGTAGTAGTACAGCAGGTAAACGGCAGCGGTGTGCAGCAGCAGGCCGAAAGAACCGGTGTTGACTACTCCGTTGCCCTTAAGCCAGAACAAAAAGGCGCCGATGACGGCGGCGGGAATGACGCCGCGGACGATGAACATGGCAATGCCGGCGCGCACTTTTTGCGAATAGTCGGGATGTTCGACCGCCGCGCGGTAGCCGAGGCGGCTTCTGATGTAACGGCTGAGGAAAAAGGCGGCGACAAGGGCGCCGGCCATGACGCCGATCACCGTCAGGATATTGTTGTTGACGGCTGCTTCCTTTTCCGGCGGCAGACCGCGGTACCAGCTGAAAGGCGATTTGACCAGTTCAAAGACGAAGCCGGCGAAGGTGGTCAGCGACTGCCAGAATTCTTCGGGATGAAAAATTGAGCTTTGTTTGACCAGAATATTGTCAAGCAGGCGCCGGTTGCGGATTTTTAAAATCAGGCCGTTGATTTCGTCGATCCGCGCGGCAAGCAGGTCCATCTGCGCGATCTGTGCCTTGTAACCGTCGGCTTTGCCGGCAAATTCTTTACGCTGTTTGGCAATGGCCGCCGGCTCGCTTTCGTCTTTTTCCGGTGCCGGACCGAGCGCATTCAGTTTTTTCTGCACCGAGGCCAGCTCTTCGGCATATTGTTGACGCGTTTGCTGCCGGTCGTCCTCAATGCCGGCAACTTCCTGCAAAATGGCGGCGATTTCTTCCTTGCCGGCTTTGCCGGAATTGAGTTTGGTTGCGGCGGCGTCAAGTTTTTTGTTGACTGCTGCCGGGTTGAGCGGGACAAAAGCGGGCGTTTCGGCGCCGGCGAAGGCCGGCCACAGCGCCAACAGCAGGGCGGTTAAGGATAATGTCAGTTTTTTCATCAATCGTTCCTCATATTAATTTTACAAAATATGGGAAGCGGCCGGCCGGATGAAAACAGGCCGAAAGTTCTAAAAAAACGCCGGCCGGAAAAAATATGTGGCATTTTGTTTTCCGCATATTAAAATAGGTTTTTACAAAAGCAGACGTAAAAGGAGAAGATATGATGAAAAAAATCCTGTTGCCGGCGTTGCTGCTGGCGGCGTTCCCGGCAGCGGCGGAAGAAATCGCGGAAGACTGCACCTTCGGCGGGGTGCCGCTTTACGGCAACGTGCGGATTGTCGAGCACTTCGGGGATTTCAAAGTGCGCAAGGTTGAACATTTCGGCGACCTGAAAGTGAAATATTCTCCTTTCGGCACCGATTGCGGGGAGTGGCGCCTGGTTGACGTCGGCGAAGATTTTACGGTTGAATTTGTCATTATCGGCGAAGACTTTACCATTGAAGAAGTGGATCATTTTCCCGGTCTTTGAGAGCGGACGTCCGTAGCCGGACCGCATTCTCTGCCGATAAATTTCTCTCCCGGCAATTGTAACCCGTTTGACGAGGCATTATGTAAATAGCCGTAAACAATTGCAATTATGTCAAACGGGGAGAACAGATGGTTAGTGAAAGCAATAAGATAGGACTGCTTCCGGCGATCCTGATGGTGGCCGGAAACATGATGGGTTCGGGCGTGTTCATGCTGCCCGCCAACCTCGCCGGCATCGGCAGCATCGCCATCATCGGCTGGCTGATTACGGTTGTCGGCGCCATAGCGCTCGGGCTGGTGTTTGCCAAGCTGACGGAAGTGACGACCGCGGCCGGCGGGCCGTATGCCTATGCGCGCAAGGCCTTCGGCGATTATATGGGCTATCAGACCAACCTGGTCTACTGGCTGGCCAACGTTATCGGCAATGTCGGTCTGGCGGTGGCCGGGCTCGGTTATCTGACGCCGTTTTTCCCGGCGCTTCGGGATCCGCTGGTAATGGCGCTGGCGCAGATTGCCGTCATCTGGTTTTTTACCTACGCCAACATTCTCGGACCGAGGGTGGTCGGCCGCATGCAGGGCATCACCACCACCGTGGCCCTGTTTCCGATCGTCGGCGTCGCACTGCTCGGCTGGTTCTGGTTTAATCCCGAAACTTATATGGAAGGCTGGAACGTTTCCGGCGAAAGCAGCCTGACCGCCGTCGGCATGACCCTGAACTTTACCTTGTGGGCTTTTATCGGCGTCGAAAGCGCTTCGGTTTCCACCGCGGTGGTTAAAAATCCGGCCAAAAACGTGCCGATCGCAACCGTCGTCGGGGTGCTGCTGGCGGCCGTCTGCTACGTGCTGAGTTCTTCGGCGATCATGGGCATCATTCCCAACAAGGAACTGGTTTCCTCTTCGGCGCCGTTCTCGCAGGCGGTAAGCATTGCCCTCGGGTCGACCGCCGGCAAAATCGTTGCCCTCTGCGCGGCGGTGGGCTGTCTGGGTTCTCTGGCCGGTTGGACGCTTCTGGTCGGACAAACGGCTCAGGCGGCGGCCAAAGACGGTTTGTTTGCCGGCATTTTTGCTCGCGTCAACCGCCGCGGCGTTCCTTCCGCCGGTTTGGCGATCGTTGCCGGCATTATGACCCTGCAGGTTTTGGCTACGATGTCGCCGACCGCTTCCGAACAGTTCGGCAAAATCGCCTCGATCGCGGTTATCATGACCCTGCTGCCTTATATTTATTCTTCGGTGGCGATCAAAATCCTCGGCCGTGAAAAAATGAGCGACAGGGAAGGATTGTTTTATACCATTGTCGGTCTGATTGCCGCCGTTTACAGCCTGTCGGCGATGATCGGTTCCAACAGCGAGCAAACCCGCTGGGCGCTGATTTTCGTCATTTCTACCATTATATTCTACGAGCTTTCGGTCAACCGCAAAATCGAAATCAGGGAAACGCATGTCAAACCCGGCGGCTGCTGCGTGCCGCGCTGGGTTCGCTATATGACCCTGACGATTACGATCGCGGCGCTGATCGCAATGTTCTGGGTATCTGTCAGTGACTACAGTTCCAAACGGATCAGCGAGTATGTCAATACTTCCGTGACCGCGGATCCGGCAAATTAAAGTTGAAAGGAGTTTGATTTATGAAAGAAGGTGCAAAATGCCTGGAGAGCGACCCGCTGGGGATCAGGATGCTGCTGGTCTACGACGGTTTGAACGACAACACCGCGGCCGCCCGCAGCGTGCGCGAACTGAAGGATTATCTGACCGCGGAAGATGTCAGGGTAATCGTGTCGGAAAGCGATGACGACGCCAAAGCCGTTCTGATTACGGATCCGACCGTTCAGTGCGTGCTGCTCAAACTGAACAACAAAGACGACAAAGACTATGCCAAAATCATTGAATTGCTGAAAGCTTTGCGCGAACACAATAAGGAGCTGCCGGTCTTTCTGCTGGCAGGGCGGACGGCAGCGTCTAAAGTGCCGTCGGAAATTCTGGAAAGCGTCAACGACTTCATCTGGGTAATGGAAGATACGCCGGATTTCATTGCCGGCCGCGTACTGGCGGCGACCGAACGTTACCGTCAGTTTATTTTGCCGCCGATGTTCAAGGCGCTGGCCGCTTTTTCCAAAGTGCACGAATATTCCTGGCATACGCCGGGGCATACCGGCGGCACCGGTTTTATGCATTCGCCTGCCGGCCGTGCGTTTTTCAACTTTTTTCGCGAACCGGTTTTTCGTTCGGATCTGTCGATTTCGGTCGGCGAACTGGGATCGCTGCTTGACCATTCCGGTCCGATCGGCGAAAGCGAAAAATACACGGCGCGGGTTTTCGGTGCCGACCGCACCTACCACGTAACCAACGGTTCGTCGACTTCCAACCGGGTGATTCTGATGGCCAGCGTTACCCGCAATCAGGTTGCGCTCTGCGACCGCAACTGCCACAAATCGGTCGAACACGCGATTACCCTGTCGGGAGCGATTCCGACCTATCTGATCCCGACCCGTAACCGCTACGGCATCATCGGTCCGATCACTTCGGATCGTCTGACATCTGATGCCGTTCGTCAGACAATTGCCGAAAATCCGCTGGTCGGAGAAGGAATTGATCCGACGCCGGTGCATGCGATCATTACCAATTCGACTTATGACGGATTGTGTTATAACGTCAACCGGGTAAAGGAACTGTTGGGACAAAGCGTTGACCGGCTGCATTTTGACGAAGCCTGGTATGGCTATGCGCGTTTCAATCCGATGTACAAGGGGCGTTTTGCCATGTGCTGCGATCCCAAAGACGATGACCGCAAGGGGCCGACCATGTTTGCCACCCAGTCTACCCATAAGCTGCTGGCAGCTTTTTCTCAGGCTTCAATGATTCATGTCCGCGACGGCCGCAACCCGATTGATCACCAGCGTTTTAACGAAGCGTTCATGATGCATGCCTCAACTTCGCCGTTCTATCCGATCATTGCTTCCAACGACATCAGCGCGGCGATGATGGACGGTCCCGGCGGCAAGGCGCTGACCGACGTTTCCATCCGCGAAGCGGTTTCCTTCCGCAAGACAGTGGCTCGTCTTCATGCCGAATTTACCGGCAAAAAAGACTGGTTTTTCAATATCTGGCAGCCGGATTTTGTGGTTGATCGCGAAAGCGGACAGAAAGTGCCGTTTTTTGAAGCCGACGAAGAGCAGCTGGCAACCGATCCCGATTGCTGGACGCTGAAGCCGAACGAAGACTGGCATGGTTTCGGCGAGGTGGAAGAAGGCTACTGTATGCTTGATCCGATCAAGGTGTCGCTGGTAACGCCGGGCGTTCTTACGGACGGCAGCCTGGCCGAAAGCGGTATTCCGGCCGCGGTCGTCAGCGCTTATCTGGACAACAAGGGTATCGTGGTCGAGAAAACCACCGACTTTACCATTCTGGTGCTGTTTTCTCTCGGCGTTACCAACGGTAAATGGGGAACTTTGCTTAACGCCCTGTTCGAATTCAAGCAGGATTATGACAACAATGAGCCTCTGCGCCGCGTCTTGCCCAAATTGGTAAAGGACAATCCGCACGAATACGGAGAAACGGGCTTGAAAGAACTGTGCGACAAAATGTTTGCCGCCATGAAGGAATTGGGCACGACCAAAGCCCTGTCCGCCGCTTTCTCGGTTCTGCCCAAACCGGATATGACACCGGTGGAAGCATATGAAAATCTTGTTCACAATAACGTCGAATCAATGGCTGTCGATCAGATCGCCGACCGTACGGTGGCAACCGGCGTGGTTCCTTATCCGCCCGGAATTCCGCTGCTGATGCCGGGCGAAAATGCCGGTCCGGCGGACGGTCCCGTTCTCGGCTATCTGAAATCGTTGCAGGCCTTTGACCGCAAATTTCCGGGCTTCGGGCACGATACCCACGGGGTCGAGGTTAAAGACGGCACATATTACGTTCTTTGTCTCAAAAACAAATAAAGGTTTGCGGAAAACACAGCGAAAAGCCCCTCTTGCCGTGAGGGGCTTTTTGTCTTGTTTTTCTCCGCTGCGCATGATATATGGGAAATTCGGATTATCATTATTTTAAAATCATATTTTTATGGGAAAATTTTTGCAAAAAATGTTCGGTTTCGCGAACAGAAAGAGAACCAAACGCAATACGGGCGAAGAAACGCTTGACTGGAACAGGGATTGTCTGTCTTATGACTCTTCCGCCGCCAAACTTCCGTACAGTTATTATCCGCAGGGAAAACGGGCCGTTGAGCCGTTCGTCAGAATTTTGACCGAACCGCTCGGGTTGTCGCAGAAGATTTATCATCATCCGACCGGCCGGCAGTTTTTTAACGAAGTGGAAGGTTTTGTTATAAACGACAAACTGACGGTTCTGCGTTATTACGGCTACGGTGTCTACCCCGGCATCTGCAAACAGCTGGCGGTGATTTTCGGCGGCAGGCTTCCGACCGGCGATGAAATGCGGGAAATTGCCCGGAACGTTGACCGTATCTGCGTTTCTCTTGCCGCTGTCGGCGAAGGGCCGCTTTACCGGGGGCCGTATTTGATAACGGACGATCCCGGACCGTATGGAGCGCTGACCATGGATATTGAGGCGCCGGATAAAATCGAACCGGTGGATTTTGACGAAGGCTGCAGTTTCATCGTCGTCAAATGAGGTTTTGTGCAAAAAAAAGCTTTGATCCCCGGGTCAAAGCTTTTTTGTCGTCCGTGTGCCGGTGTCCTTTACCTTTTTTCCCAAATCTGCGGATAAATGCTCTCCCAGCCGCTGTTATGCGTTGCGTTCGGAACTTCGATTACCCTTTTGCCGCTGCCGACAAATTCTTTTACCAGAAACGGCGGAATAACCTTGTCGTTGCCGCCGACATAATGAGTTTGCGGAATTTCCGCGAATTGTTTCCGATAACTTTCCAAATTAAGCGATTCATTCAACGGCGGAACTTTCTGGTACTGTGTCCAGGCCAGATGGTCGAGGTTGCCGGCAACGGTTATGATTTCCTCAACGTTGAGTCCCGGTTTGGCGGCGGCAATAAGCCCCGCCGCTTGGGCGCCGCCGGAAAAACCGATCAGAATGATCGGCGAATTGCCGGCAATCTGCCGCACGGCGTCATATTCCGCATTGATGATTTCCGGCGCAAAGCGGGCGGTTGTCCAATGACGTTTGCTGCAGATTTCACTTTTTACATATTGACAGGGGCGTGACAGATAAACGACGTTGGGCGAAGGATCACCGAAAGCCAGTTCGCGCATCAGCGTTCCGCGCGGGGTCGGATCGTTTGTTGCCCGGCCGCGGGCGTTGAAAGCATGGCCGTCGCCTTCAATGTAGATTTTGTAAACGCCGTCGGGGTCGGTAATTTTTTGCCAGGTTGCTAACGTAAAATCGCGGGTCTGTATTTCCCGGTAAACGAATTCCGGCGGAGCTTTGACAGCGGCACAGCCGGTCAAAAGCAATATCAGGACAATCGCTTTTCTCATGATTTTGTTTTCCTCAATAACGTATTAATTCGGGATTTTCGTTCTCCCGTTTTGTTTTTCAAAAACAATATAACCTTTTGCCGGGCAAAAATCCACTTTTTGTATGATCCGTCCACACGAAAACAGGGCGGAGCAGGGCAGAGGATTGGTAAAATTACGATGGCTGTGTTCAAACGGGCCGGGTTTGATGTTTGCCGTTTTGGAGTGCCGGTGTTTGAACCGCCTGATGATCTGCGTCTGAAAAAGGATTGAGGCGTTTGGCCGTTGTCTGTTTTCCCAATTGTAAAAAGAATAAATTACCCATATCGGATGGTTAGTTTTTTCTTTTTTTGTCGTGGCAATAATTTTTCTTTTTGTCAAAGAGCGGTATTGGGCGGTGCCATACGGTATTTCGATGACCATTGCTTTTTGGATTCGTCCGGGCTTTCGTTCCGGGTTCGTTTTTGCCGGAAACAATATCGTCAGCCGGATGTTTTTTATGAATTTTATTGCATTCCTTTCCGAAAAACTTTGATTCTTTAGTGGCGTGAGTGCCAAGTCGTCGGAGTAACGATGCTCGCCTTTGATCATGATCAAACTGTCAGATTGCGGCTGTTTTAACTCCCTGATAAGAGGAGGCCTGTCTTTTTTCGGCGATATGCCGACACGAGATGTCGGCATTTTTAACGTGATAAAAAAACTCTTGCCAAAATGAAAAATATGGCATAAATATACTTCAGCCGTTTCAAATGCACATCTGTACATGAAACAGGATTTCCTTGGGGTGTCGCCAAGTGGTAAGGCAACGGTTTTTGGTATCGTCATTCGTTGGTTCGAATCCAGCCACCCCAGCCAGATTCAAGGTAACACTTTGATTTTACAAAGAATTTACCGGCAAAAAGTCAATTTTTTAGCACCTGCTAATGTCGGGTGCTAATTTTTTTATCAAAATACTGCTAATATAATCATCAAAAGTTAGCCTTTTTGTGAAAGGGCTGATATGAAACTTTACAACCGAGAAACCTCTTACTATACTATCATTACAATTCCAAAGTGTTTGGTTTCCAAATACGGTAAAAAACAAATATGGAGATCATTGAATACCAAGGATTATAAGTTGGCTAAACTGCGGGCGGAGCTTGAAACAATGTCTATTCGGCGTAAATTATTAAACGATCTCAATAAGCAAAAAGAGAAAACCTCTAAAGCACTTGATTTTGCTCAGATTCTTGATGATGACGATGATGATTTCTTTGAAGACGATATAGATATTAAAGATACTGTTGATTTTAGCCATTATACGGAAGAAGAATTTGCCAAACTGGATGACTTTTATGCAATGGCAAATATGTCCCATCAAACCTATGAAAAATTTAAAGAAATAAAAAAACGGTACAGACAACAGCAGAAAATTCAAAAAGCTCTCGAAAAGGAAAAAGCTGACAATCAGATCCGCTCCAGCATTTATGATTATGATGAACAACAAGCCGAAGACTTAGCTTATAATTGGCTGATCAATAAGATTGAAGACGAAAAAGACCGATTGAAAACATCAAAAAATCTTTCGGATGATAAACGGCTTTATCGTGAGAATCTAAGTTTTTATGAAACAAAGTATATCAACAATGAATATTCGATCATTGACGATGAAATGAATCTGTATTTATTTGAAGATATTTATCCCAAACCATCACAAAATAGTCTTTTCGATATGAGAAATGCCTTTATGCGGGCAAAAATTCAGTTCTTACGTTATATTTACGAATATCTTAATGGGGTTCGCCGTGAAGTTGAACCCGAATTAATTGATCGCATATACGAAAATCAAATTATTATCAACGAAACTTTAAAGAGCAGAAAGCCGCAAAAACCCGATATGACCTTATCTGAAATTGTCGAAGCGTATAATCAAACGCCTAGCAGAGACAATACATCCAAAGAAACAAAAGAAAGAGTTGCCAGCAAGATGAATTTGCTTGCTGATATAATCGGTAAGGACAAAGTGATTCGTCAAATTACTGCCGATGACTTGCAGGAACTTGTATACACTATCCCATTTATTCCCAGTCGATTTGGAAGTGGTAAAACAGCAAATAAAACGATCCTCCAAGCAATTAAAATGGCAAAGGTTGATGAAACACTTCCCCGCCTTTCCATAAAAACGCAAAATGACTACATTCAGACTTTAAGCTCAATTTTTATGTGGGCGAAAAAGAAAAAATTCATTGATGAAAATCCGTTTGATGAAGTTGAAATGCCGGCACAAGACATTCGGGATAAACAAGGGGATAAATATTTATCATTTTCAATAACTCAATTACAGGCAATATTTAATACTCCAGTTTATCGTGGTTGTATGAACAATAAGCTCGGACGTATGACACCAGGGAAAAAAATTTACAGAGACGCCTATTTCTGGGTACCACTAATTAGTTTATACTCTGGGGCAAGATTAAATGAAATTTGCCAGCTTAGTTTGGATGATGTCCGCATTAAAGAGGGCATTAATATTATACATATCAGTAATGTCGAAGGTAAAAAGGTTAAAACATCTGCGGGACACCGCGATCTTCCAATTCATCCTGTCCTTCTTAAACTTGGCTTTCTTGGATATGTTGAGCAACAACGAAAAGATAAAAACAACAAATCAAAACGTCTTTTTCCCGAGTTAAAGCTAAATTCTCGTAACGAATATTCCGCAGGAATGTCAAAATAGTTTAATCGAGCATTAGATAAAGTCAATGAAACAATTCAAAATCCCGATGATAAATTGCAAGAGAAACACGTGTTTCATAGTTTTCGCCACACATTCAGAACCGAACTTCGCAACCACGCTGTCATCAGCGAAAGGGTAGATCTTCTTTGCGGATGGAAAGGAGATAAAGGCCTTAATGCACATTATGGAACTATTTCAATGAAAGAGCTTTATAAAACCCTTTCGGAAAATATAGTTTATGACGGCTTAGATCTAAGTTTTCTTTATGTAAAGGAGATATGAGATGAATGAAATTGAATTTCCGTATTTAGATCGTAAAATCTCTTCGGATTCTTTAGAATATGCCAAAGAAAATATCTGGTACCATTTGCTTCCTTATATTGTCGCTCAAACAGATAATGAACTACAAGGATACAAATCCATCATATCATTAAGCTTACAATCATCAATCCTTGATGAGCTGAAAACACAACAAGATAAGATTCAATATAAAATTAACGCCCTGAAAAATAGAAAACTTAATAAATACCTTTTTGACCTGTATTTATATGAACATCAATTTTATGAAGCTAATGGAGGAGATGACACTGTTTTAATGGGGTATACTTTACGTGACATAGAAACTATTTTACGTAAAGACGCATCTATTTTAATACTTATATACTTTCGAATATTAAATTTATTACGCTTAGCAAAATATGCACCAAAAAAATATAGCATTAACCGCAGTTCAAAAATGGTTTATAATTTACATACCGCCTCAGATACAAACGAAATTACCAGATGCTTTTGGAGTTATGACAAAATAGAAAAAAGCTGGCAAAAATATAAATCAGTTGGACATATTATTTATGGTTATGTTCAGACACTCGTTGATCATAATATTCTTGATCTAAACCTAAACTTTACCACGTCTACAAATATCTCAACTATAATCTCTGATTATAATGAATATGATTCTTTTATTGATTCAATACTGGGATATGCTATTTATGCGCAGGAAATTTTAACAAATTTAAAAAGTAAGAACTCTGAAACAACTCTTAGTGTGATGATAATTCCTTCTAAAATTTTGAAAAAATTTAAAATCAAAAATATTCAACCTAAACTGCAATCATTCTCTACTTTTGAAGAAAATCTATATGGCCTTACACGACAAGTTGCGACAAACATTGTTCGTAAATAAAAAAGCATCTAAAATTTTAGACCATACATAAGATTTTTATGCATGCTCAATAACAATACATATATTTTTTATGTATGGTTATTTAAGTATACATAATTCTGAACGGACTGCTCTGCTTTGGTTTTCATCTTTTTCCAAGCTCCACAAATGATATTCTAAAAGTACATTAAACAACAATGTTTGATGGATTTTTATGAATATTATAATGGAGATCGCGATGTTTTATGACATAGAAAAATTCAAAAGGTTTGAAAGCACCGTACAATGTACAGAACGAAATCTGGTAATAATTAAAGCCTTATTGCAAAAAAATAAATTATCAGATCTAGGAAAATACCTAAAAGAGTGTTCACCGTACGATCGCTGTCAACATATCTTATGCAGTCATTGCAAACGAGAATTCAGGCTTCAATACGTGCCGAAAATTTGCGAATTTATCGCCCGACAAAAAAGTAAAAGCCGTATTTACGCTGTAACTTTGTTGGAGCCTCTCAATGCAAACACTACAAAAAAAATTGACATCGGTACGCTAAAAAACACCCTTTACCAACGACTTAAACGGTTATTCGACGATGATGTTATTACCATAGGTGGCTTTGACATTGTCTTGAATACAGATGCTGAAAACAATTGGGAACCTTTCTTTCATCCTCATTGGCACCTAATTTTTATAACAAAATTAGATAAAAATGTGATTAGAGAACGCTTAAAACACTACTACCGACAGACAGAAATTGTCAAAAGACCTGTTCGTGTTGTTAAAGTAACCAGTCTTAAACGAGCGGTTTCTTATATGTTTTCACCATACTTTTCTAAACGTGTTCGTTTTTTGAACACCAAAAGAAAAGGACGTAATCCATTTTACGATGGTAAAGAATATAAGCTAAATAAAGGTGAAATCCAAAAACTAGCTATCAAACTTAAAAACAATGAAGTCAAAGATATGTTGTTCTTATATGGGTGTCGTAAATATACCATATCCAAGAAAAATCTTGTCAATGACTTTGAATTTAAAACCACTCAAAAAACAGTCTAACAACCTATTCCATTCAAATTTTTGATAGTTCGTTGATTATTGAGTGTAACACAGCATCTCAATGCTGACAAATAATAACCCTGAACGGTGTACGGACATTATTTGAATAAAATTAGTTTTATTTAATATGTTTTTATACACAAAAACCAACCGTACACCGTTCGTTCCATCCCAAATAAAGGAGTTAATGATGAATAACATTACTAAGTATAAAAAAACGTTTTCTAAATTTCATTTAGAACAAGCAGAAGAATATGAAACACATAATATTGTTGTTATAATACAATACAAAAATATCAGAGGATCACAAATTTCTCTTTCCATCCCTATTTATAAGTTTAGGGAACCATCACAATTATTTAAAATACTTTTGAGTAAAGGTTTTCCTTTACCCAATGACGGACACGATTTTTGTGCTGTTCTTTCAGAATATAAATTTTCTAAAACTGTTTTATTATCATCACAATCCGGTTGGTACAAATCTAATGATGACAAATATTGTTATGTTTTACCAAATTTAAGCTTTGGTTATAATTATAATCCTGTTATATTTAACTGTGACAATACAGAAAACAAAGAAGTTTGTCGTTGCGGTAGTTTAAAAGAATATCAACGTTTACTAGATATTTGCCGTTATAGCCCTCCTGCAATTTTAACGATAGGGGCTGCTCTTTCTACTTTTTGCCTATTCCCATTCGGGTTTGAAACTTTTGGCATACATCTGTTCGGAGATTCCAGTATTGGAAAATCAACACTAGGACGACTTGCTTGTAGTATTTTAGGGAATTCTAAATCTTATATTTCTTGGAAAACTACAGATGGAGGGATTGAAGAAGTTTGCTTTACTCATCGAGACCGTGTTTTAGTTTTTGATGAAGCAAAATTACTTGCTCCCACACGATCAGAAGTTGCGGTCAAAATAAGTAATGCGAGTTATTTTATTTGTGCTGGACAAACTAAAAAACGTCTAACATCTTATAATAAAGAAAATAAATTGAATGTCGGCGGTTGGGAATTGACATTCATCAGTACAGGTGAGTTCGGTATTATCGAAAACGCCCAAGCAACGGGACATCTCAAAGACGATGGTGAAAAGCTTCGTTTTATTGATGTTCCTGCACAAATGAGTGAAAAATATGGTATATTTTCAAAACTGCCTAAACAATACTCTGATTCATTAGAAATAATTGATGATATTAATCAAACCTTACAAGATAATTATGGATTATTAGGCCATATATTTTTAAAAAAATTAGTCAATATTTTAAACAAAGATGAAAATAGCTTTAAAAAGCATTTTTATCAAAACTTAAACTTTTTCATTGATAACGTTGGTATCAATGTCAAATCTGGGTATAGTCAACGGTTTCTTAGCCGATTTGCTTTCACATACGCCGTTCTAATACAAGCTTATGAATGGAAACTAATACCTTGGAAACCTAACAGAATATTCAAAGCTATCAAAAAAATGTATGCTTTGGCTCTTAATTGTATCCGAGATGATGAAGATATACTTAATGAAGGGTTAGGTATTTTAAAACAAACCTTAAGTACAAAAAATGATAGCTATGCATCATTAAAACGAATGAAAAGTAAAGAAGATATAAAAGAAGCTTGGAACGATAAAAAATTCTTCGCACAAAAAAATCCTCAAGACGAATTAGTTTGGATTATACCATCCCAAACTTTCAAATCTTGGTTTGCAACTTCAAAACAAGCTCAATTAGTTAAAGAGGCCTTAGGAGAATTAATTCAAAAAAATAATGAAGGCTATACTTTATGCAGTTTAGGTTATGGTATCCGAAAAAGAGCCATCTGCTTAAACCGTAAAAAACTAAAAAAATTATTATCCAAATAATATTATTGGCGGTTAGTATAAATTAGTCGCCTTTTTTTACAAATAATTATACACGGTACGTCTGGAGATGCCATATTGCTTGGCGATTTGGGTAATTGGTGTACGATTGGTAATGAGCGCTTTTATTTCCTCAACTTGCTGGGCGGTTAGTTTAGGCTGACCGCCTTTATATTTGCCGTGCAGTTTAGCAAGGGCAATTCCCTCTCTTTGGCGTTCCAATATTAAGTTCCGTTCCAGCTCCGCCACTGCTCCTAACATCGTCATCATCATTTTTTGATATGGGTCTTGTCTATCGGGGGCAAATGTCAAATTTTCTTTGTGAAAAACAATTTTAGCTCCTTTGGCAGTAATCTCCTCAACCAAATTTAACAAATCCTTTGTGTTACGGGCAAGTCTGTCCATAGAATGCACATTTACCACATCACCGGCACGAATATTCAGCAACATTGCCTGCAATTCGGGGCGGTCGGTATTTTTACCGCTGATTTTTTCGATATAAGCACGGTCACACGCAATATCTAAAAGTTGTCGTTCGGTGTTTTGGTCGATAGTCGATACCCTCTTATAGTTAAAAATCATATTTTTTGCTCCTTTGTGTGAAATTGATATTTATAACTTTGGTTTACATCTGTGCAATGAACCGTATTTTTGATGTAGATTACGCATAAAATCATCTGTGAAAGCACGGTATACTTCATTTACACAGCCTCTAAACTTAAGAAATACACTTGTCGAAAACATATTTGATACTTTTTAGAATCATTTGTACTGACGTATTTTAGAGGAATATCAGGTAAATCCGAGCTATCGTAAAAACAGATTCTATCTTTGGCAATACGTTTAATAACGGTGTAATGATCAATAAAACTGCTTCTTATCCTCAAATGTATAGCTTTCTTATCAGCGATCTGCTGTTTGGCACATTCAACTAATTCATTTAAGCTGATTCGTTTATTCCAAAATGGTCGTTGAAAAACTAGCTTTAGTTTACAATGCTTTTCAAGCCATTCACTTGCATATTGAAAGATCACCTCAAGTCGTTTATGATCAGCGCCGCAGGCATTTATTTCATACAAAGCATCAAAATAATTAATTCCATACAAGAGATAATCATAAAGCTGTTGCCATTGCTGATATTTCAGTTTTATGCCAAGACTTTGTAAACTGTTTAAGGTTGAATATACCGAACAATATCGTGAGAATACACCTTGTTTAAATGGTTTCATCAGTATTCCTCGGCAAACATTATCGTCAAAACCCGATTGGTCTGTGTTTCGTCATCCGGTTGTGGGCTGTAAAACTCATAATTCAAATCATAGAGATCTATTTTCCAAAATACCTGTCGTCCGTGATAATCAAAACAACCAAAGTCGTGTTCACCGTAAGGATTGTTGTCTTTGGTAAATATATTAAAGTTTTTGACTTTATTGATAATTTCAGCTTGTTGCATTAACGATAGAGCTGAAATACCGCAAGTCAATAATACCTTACCACCGCAAAAAGTCTTACGAAACGTATCGTTTTGTGCAGCAATTGTTTTCGATTTGATTTTATTCATAATCCAATTCCTTAATCAACATCAAACCAAGCCATTATAGTGGCTAACAAATGGTTATAATCACCCGAGGTCGCCTCGCTCATAAACTGGTCGATTTCACTTTGTGGAAGGTGATTGCGTTCCATAGCGCTTTTGCATAAGCCTAAAATATAAAAGGCGTTACCATTTTTCCCTACAAGCTGAACTGTGATTTCGGGATATTTTATATCAATCATTGTTTTATTCCTTTAAAATAAAAAAAGAGCCTCAACACTAGGTTGAAGCTCCGATTGTTGGATCGAGATGTAATTGACTCTAACCAACTTATTTTCAGTTCATCAGTATAGAGCTGCATATTACACCTCACTTTCAAACATACAAAACCTTTGCTGCCCTTGCTAAAAAACAGCGCTATACTCGGTTTCATATATTTTGTGATTTATAATAAAAACGAATCGAATCAATTTTTATTATGATTAAATATAACATATTCTATTATAAATTGCAAGTAAAATATTATGCAAAATCAGGTAATTAGTTGATAATTTAGTTGTATAAAAAACAATATATCAGGAGTTTATTACCGATGAAAAAATTAACAGACCCGAATGAAAAAATAGAACTTGCAAACTTATTGGCAGTTTTCCGACTTGAAATGAAAAAGCTCCGGGAACAGTTGAATAAAAAGGGCTATATTTGCCGATATTGTGGCAAGCAAGCCCTCAAACCTCACGGCGGCAAGTGTCCTTACAGCCCGCACCCCAACAAATGCCACGAATTTATTAAGACTTAATCTCTATAACGTAATTCTTCAGAATTGGTATTACGCTCTATTACATTATTTTGCTGTTCTATAATATCTGTTGATATTTCCGTTCTATCAATTTTATCACCAAGCGCAATGAGAACTATCCAATATGCAAAAAATAAACATTTGAATTGGGGACCAATGGACCAATAAATTTTATTTTCCATTATATTCCAAGCCCCACCTTTAGTAATAGTCACTTGCGGCCTTACCATATAACGAATGGCATCAGCAATGAGTGTTACAATATAAAAGAAGAAAAACACTCCTAAAATAATTTTTGAGTTAGGCTCAGATAAAATAGCACATAAAGGAATTTCGGCTATAACTGTAATAATTGCATTTTTTATCAACCATATAACAATATTAAATTTTGGTGATGGCTTATTTCTATTAATATTCCTCGTCATCGTCTTCGTCATCATTCCCTATGTTTCTTGAACCTTTCCAACCCACAACTATATCATTTTCGAGAGTTATTCGTAAGGCATATCTTCCCTTACCTATCTTATCGTATTTCCAGATTTCCCGCCTTTTTTCTTTCATAATTTCAGGATCTATATCTTCCGGTTCTCCCAAAGAAGCTTCTAGTTGTTCCGCTGTTTGGCCTTGCCAATATTTATGTGCCAAAATAGCTTGTACAACCTTTTCATCATTAAATTTTTCCATAAGGATCTCATAAAGGCGCTGATGCACTTGATCCAGCATATGCTCTCTATAAAGTTCTTCTTTATTTTTCTTATGTGTATATATTTGAATCAGTATAGAAATAAAGCCACCCAATAAAAATGTTAATGCAAATAAACTCCAAAAACCTATAAGCTTTATTAAAAAACAAATGCCAACCAAAACACCTAGCAGAATTAGCCACCACATAATACAGTTCTCCTATAGATTATTTTTGACAACGACTTTGCCACATATTGCTATATTTAAGCAAGTGTTGAGCTGTTGTTGCAGTATCCTTGCGACTAGGCAACAAAGGATTATAAACTTCACAAAAGTCTACCCTTTTATTCAAAAAAGACATTTCACTAATCTCGGAAGTACATCCTGCTAGTGTTGTCCATATTAGAAGAATCAAGAACATTTTGGTTTTCATTTGTAGTTTCCTCCTTAAAATTTTGCACTACATTTACTGTACTCTTTTTCCCAACCAATTTATCTATAAGGATACCGTTTTTGTCAAAAACCAGAGTTGATAAAAATAGTATGGCATATAAGAGAAATAACTTAATAAAGAGAAAGATTGCATTACTCGGAGTGAAATTCTTTTTATATCCTGTTCTGGTCGAAATATCCGTACGTACTCGGTATAAATTAAAACTTATACCACACAACAAAAATAACAAAACATTCTTCCAAACAACGGAATAATCAGTATCAAAAATATCTGCGATGCAATGACATATCTTTAAAAAGATACTTCCCCCAAATAAAAAAATCACAATAAAGAGAAATACCCATTTCAGTACAATTTTTATATACTGTAATATTGTTTTTTTACTTGAAGCCTCTACAATATTTTCTTCATCGGCTTGCATCAATTCTACATCTAATGTTTCACTAGAAGATTCAGCATTTAATACATTTTTTAAAGTTTCACTCATCGTTCACCTTTACCATATTTCGAATGTAATTATAATTACATTTAAATCAAGAAAGTCAACAGGTAAATTCAACTTATTATGAATAGAGTTGAAGCCGAAAATATCGCCCAAAAAGTTGTTGAACTTCTAGAACAAGAACGGGTTAAAAGAAATATAACTAAGACCGAGATCAATAATAAAACAGGTCTCAGCCGTACTGCGTGGACTCTTATGGTTTCAAAGAAGAACAGCCCGACATTGCGAACACTTTTAATGGTCGCCAATGTAATTGGTGTTGATTTGAAACAAATCATTGCACAAGCAGAAAAATAAATCATTAACGATATGAAAAAGCTTTTTCTTGTATTGATGATTGCGCTTTTTACATCATCAGCCCTCGCCGCTGATAATCACTCTGTGATTATGAATACCAAGACTTATATTTACCACAGTCCAACTTGCAAATGGGCTAAAAAATGTACTAAGAACTGCATTAAAACGACTAAACAAAAAGCCCTAACTCAAGGAGCAAGGGCTTGTAAAGTCTGCAGAGGATAACAGTAAGACCTTATTCTATTTCATCAATAATCCATCCATTATCTTTTAATTCTTTTATTGTTTTGTCGTTTAATCGTGATTTTGCAATAGCTAAACATAACAAATGACGGGGACGAGAGACACCTACATAATCAAGCTCTTTTTTTAGTTGTTTAAATTGATTTTTATCAGGATGAGTTAAAAAATAGCTTAAGTCATAATGGTGAAATTTGGTTTCTAAAACCAATGTAGAATCGTGGGTTTCTCCTTTAACACTATGAATAGTAGACACATTCATTTTTATACCATTTGAACATTTATACGTATTTAATTCTGCATTATATTTATTTATATCTGTTTGCGAGAATTCATCGTAAGTAAGAAAATCGTTATCTTCGGTATCTAATATAGAAAGTAAATTTTGTTTTATTTCATTCCATTTTGAAGTATCAGGATAATCTCTTAAAGTGCATTCATAAAATAATTGGTGTAATTTATCCTTTTTTCCTGCCTCTTTGATGTTGCTTAGAAAAGAAGTTTTAGAAATAATTTTTCCATTTTTTCTTAGAAGAAATATGCACGAATCTATAAAATGATTATAACAATTTTCTTTACAGGTCTTGCATAACTTAACTACATCGATAAAATATTTGGGGTTAAACTTTGTATTGGTTTTATTTTTATCAAAATCATTCCAGTAATGCTTAATCGTTAAGTCACCAGCTTCTGTTTTCTCTTTACCAACGATACCAACGGCTTTATGTATTAGGTCTTTACCTTTCTCTCCATATTCATCCAAAATTATTTCGCCATATTTTTCAAGTACTTTTACCGAAGGAATATCGTATATAATTATATGATGTTGAAATTCTTTACTTTTTTTAAAATATGATTGAAAATCTTTTTCTTTTGAAGAACGAAGTTCTGTCGCTTTTAGAGGATTTTCTTTGTTAACTCTGACCTTGAATAATTCAACGAATTTACAACTATTATTAAAACGATTTGAATCATTTATTTCATAAGTAAACTCTCCCGCATTCTTTATATTATATGTACCATTAGGTTGTTCTATTCGATCACTACTGGAAAATATTGCTTGGTCAGGGTCTCCAAACCGTTGCATTGTTGATGTACTTTGGAATATTTTATTTAATAATTCATCTTGAAATTTTTGTGTATCTTGCATTTCATCAATAAAAATGTATGGAAATCTTTTTGATAAGGCTTTAATTACAATAGGAAATTCATCAATAAGATATTTTCCAAAAGAATACATATCTTGATATGTGAAAATCCCTGCTTTAAATGCATTTACTCTACTATTTTTCATATCTAAATATGAATCACTATTGGATTCTTTGTTAAATGTAGGAATATTGAATTCAATTTTATTCCCATCTATAAATTTGATTTTAAAATTTTCTTCATTAAACGTTGTGTTGCGATGTCGTTCCAAATATTTTTTTGTTTTTGGGTTTAGCTTCTTCATTATATAATCGAATGTAAATTCGCTTTCAATTATATTAACTTTACCATATATGCTATGAATTTTAGGCAATGCTAAAAAATGGTCTATAAAATCTTGAATCGTACCAATAAAGTGGGGATAGCGTGTGAATTTATAGCCTGCGGGATGTGTTTGTAAAACTTTCAAAATTTCATTTTTGGCAACATTTGTATGAGATAATACACAAACTCCACGATCCTCATCTTTCCATTTTTTCGCCAGTAATAACAATTTGCTTCCAAGTAGAGTGGTTTTCCCACTACCTGGACAAGCTTGTACGTCAATACTTGTATTATCTTTTAAGATATTTCTTCGTTTTTCATCAAATTTCAAAGACAACTCTTTTTCAATTGTATTTATATCATCATCTGTAATTTCAATGCCTAACATAACATAATCCCTTATTTAGTAATGTTGTCAGAATTTGTAACTTTAGATGGTATGACATATTCTAATGCTTCTTGTATATACTTAGGAAGTTTTGACATTAGTTCATCAGTTTTTCCCTTATATTTATCTTTCAAAATTTCGGATAATCGGTATGCACAATCTGTTTTATTAACTTTTGCAAATATCTGTGCAGCAATTTCATCTTCTGTTCCTGTTATCTTTGCCAATTCAGCATCAATATCTTCATCTTTTATTTTAGGATTAGAAGCCATAAATATTTCTTTATTTAGACCGGACTTTATTAAGCAATATTCAAATGTCCACTCATCAGAAATAAAGACTTTTACATTTTGTTTTTCTAAATCTTGTTTTAAATTGTTTCTCTTGCTTTCTATTTGTTTTTTTTGTTCTTCTTGGCTATCTTTTAACCAGTATAGTGTATTGCCATCTTTTTTTTCTTTTATCTCATATGTTTCAGCTTCTTTCGGCCATAAATCTAAATCTCTTAAACAAGCTACTCTTATATCTATCAAATCTTTTTTATCATCAGCTTTTTTTCTTTGAAAAATTTTAGCATATCTGTGAAAAGCAGTATTTTTTACATTTATAATTGATACACCATAATCTTCTAGATTCTTTCCAAGAAGTGACGCTATCGTTGGTAACAAAATTTCTTCAGCATCACCTTCTACAAAAATTAAGCCTTTGGCAAAAAATAAATTTGCTTTGGTAACATCTAAAAATTTTTCTAAAAAGACATAATCTTCATCATCTAATAAAGTTTCTTCTTTTCTTAATGAATATGCTTTTCCATTGTTCACCATAAAAATATTTTCTAAATTAGCCTTAGAAGCCAAATTAGGACTATGTGTTGATATTATTGATTGAACTGAATTGGTTGTTTGTTCTCCCATATCTTTCATAAAATTTAATAATTTCATTTGTAATTGAGGATGAAGATGTGCTTCTGGTTCTTCTATCAATAAAATAGGGAGATTTTGTGATTTATCTTGTTCTAACAATAGTAATTCTGTTGCCATAAATAAAATATTGTTAAAGCCTAATCCTTGTTTCCCATTGCATTTATCATAGTGAATACTTAACTTTTCAAGTATATCTTTCAAAACTTTACGCTGTTCTGAAGTTGTCATATCATCAAAATTTTTGTCATCAAGGATATTTATCACAGTATCGTATTGTAGGTCTTTGAATATTAAATTCTTAATATATTTATCAGTGATACTTTGTCTTATATTAGAAACACATTCGCTATCTGCAACCGACTTATTTGCTTTCACAATTTCATCTATCAATTTTTTTATATTTTCTTTGTTATCATTTGTATTTTTGAATTCTTTACAACCAAGCAATACTTGGGATAATCGAGAACCTTTTCCACTACTTAATTCTGCTTCTGCGTCTCTTAATGGTTTTAAATACGTTGTTGATAAGAAATCCCTTATTTCCCTTTCAATAGCTGGGCCTTCTGCATTTTTTCCAGACTTGATATCGGTTCTGATATACAATTGCCCATTTTTTTCAAAATCTGTTTTTTGACATAAAAGATTTACGTATAAATAACTTTTATCGTTTTCGAAAGTTAAGTGTTCTACAAATTTATAGGCAAATTCATCAACGTTCTCAAATTTTATAGATATAGAGAGATTATCACAATTATTATGAAAATCGTCAGCTTTTATTTTAATCCATTCAGCAGAGTTTGTATCAAGAGTATATCTGATTGCATCAATTAGTGCTGTTTTTCCTGAATTATTCTCCCCTATAAGGATATTCATTCCTTTATTTAATGTAATTTTGAATTCATCAAATATTCTAAAATTATTTATTTCAATATCAGAAATATGCATTAGTATCGTCCTCAAATGAATATATATTTTATAGTTTAGATAAGACTAATTTTATTACAATGAGAAAATGTATGGTAAACACACTTTTTAAGTGATTTAATCGTTTATACATCAAAAACAAAAGCACGCATTACCTAGTCAGGAAAACGCAGGCAAATGATACTAAATTACTAATTCTCTTGTAACAACCAATCGAAAACATTTAGACGCTTGATACCATTGTTTTCGCCAGAACCGTAATCCATTGACAGTAAGAACTTGGGGTAATTATCATCTATTGCCTCCAAAGAAGCCAATTCACGTTGTAAAATTTGAGGTTCAAGCACATTTAGAGCCACTTGGTAATATTCAACCAAGCCCCCACTTTTCTTTGCGACAAAGTCAACTTCAATATTTTTACCACCTTTTACCAACTTACCTACAGATACTTCATACCCCCGCCGTATCAGTTCCAAATAAACAATATTCTCCAGAATATGCCCGGCATCCATATCTTTTATACCGAGTAAAGCTGTCCGCAACCCAATATCGGCAACATAATACTTGGCATTGCTGTCTAAATATTGCTTCCCTTTAATATCGTACCGATCGCATTTATACATTAAGAAACTGTCTAATAATCCTTGAATATATGTATCTATTGTCGGAACTGATATTTTCCGCCCGCTTGCTTCTAAATTTTTTGAAATATTACGAACAGATGTTTCACAACCGATATTATCAAACAAATATTTAACCACTGCATCTAATTTGTTGGTATCGGCTATATTAAACCGTTTCACAACGTCTTTTTGAATTGTGTTTAAGTATACTGTATCCAATAAATAATCGCTGATAAGCTGTTTGTCATACAACAAATTAAGCGTTTGAGGAAAACCGCTTTCTTTAACATAGTGCGAATAAACGCCCACTGGGCTATTTAATTCCATTATATCCTTTTTAGTTTTCACAAAATGTTGAGCAAAATCAGGATATGCAAAAAAATATTCCTTAAATGATAAGGGCTGCATTTTTATTTCGACATAACGGCCGCCTAATTGATTTGCCAAATCACTGGAGAACATATACGCATTTGAACCTGTCAAATATAAATCGACATTATTTTGCAAACGTAAGGTGTTCGCTACTCTTTGCCAATCTCTCAATAACTGTATTTCATCAATAAAGACATAATTCATCTTCTGAGGATTAAGATGTTTTACAATATGGTCAAGGAGTTTATTGTAATCGGTTAAAAAGTTCTCTTTGTCATATTCCAAACCAATTTTTTGAGTTTGCATAAGATCTTCAAGATTGATGTTGATTATCTGGCTATCATCTGCGATCTTATCAAAAATTAAATCCATCTGGTAAAGATAAAACAACTTGGATTTGCCACAACGTCTAACACCAGTAACAATTTTTATCAAATCGGTTTGGCTCTGCCATTTTTTTAATTGTTCTATATATTGTGGTCTTCCGACTATTCTTTCTGATACCATTTGCAAATTCCTTTCCTTACATTTATTATAAATATACTTAATAAAATTACAAAAATCAAGATAAATGTAAAATATATTTTATAAAATTCGCAAAAATCAATTTTTGTTAAATTTGTTTTTCTCTGTGTGAATTGCTAATTTTTTCTGCTAATTTTCAACACCAAATTAGAAAAATAAGAATCTTTTGAAAGTCCTTGTTGACAAGGGTTACGGTGCTAATGTACAGTCAAAAAAGCTGCTAATGTTTGGTGCTAATTTTTGATGATTTTAACCCCAGACAATATAGGTGTTAATTGATTGATTTTACAGTATATATGTCAATTAGTGGCTGGGGTTGTCGAATCCAGCCACCCCAGCCAAGACGCGTAGAGGTTAGATTTTTAGGTCTAGCCTCTTGTTTTTTAAGGATATTTTACGGTTCGTATAATATGTTTTCAAACCTAGCCTTTTTTACTATCCATACGAACCAACTCTCTCAACTATCTTTATTTTTCAATAACTTAACCAGTTCGAATATAGTTTGTCGTTTTGGGATTATTTTTTATCCATAGTTGGATTTGAAACTTGCTTAAAATGAAAGTTTTTGACGTTGACGACAATTTATTTTTGCTAAAATAAGCAGGATATAGCTAGGACAACCGTTTCATCTTGGCTTTCCTTTTTCTCTTAAATTTTTTTCTACTTAAACAGTATCTCTTCAAAAAAGGCTATTTTTTAACTAGCCCCTTATAACGCGTGAGATAAAAAAATTCACCTAGCCTTTTTCAGTAAGCCATATTTTTGCGACTTATGACATAGCTAGGTCACAGGAGCTACTTATGTATTTTTGGTTTTACTTTTTCTTAAACTTCGATAATATAAAATAAATTAAGGAGTGTACTGTATGGATAATTTAAGAGAGGATTTTAAAAATTGGTTAGTCAGACAAGGTATATCTGACAAACTTATTAATGGGAAATCCAGCACTGTTTACGAATATATTAGACAGCTCGATATTTTATCAAAGAAATTATATAATTCCGATGATTGGAATTTACTTATTAAAAATGCGACAACGTTAGTCTTTTTCTATTTATTATGCGGAAAGGCTAAATATCGGAATAATAACTACACATTTGACAAGCTACAACAATATATAAAGCTGAACAAATTACCCGAAATACATTCATGTATTCTAGCGGAATTTGCTAAATATAAATCCAACGAAACCTTTTTGCTGCAAACTCTTAATAATAAAACGTTTAACGAAAAAGCAGGAGTGTCATTCTTAAAATTTTACCAATTTATGAGTGAAGAAAAAAAAATTTTTAATATTCCGCTTCAAGATATAAAGGATTTTGTTTCTCAACTCTTAAAAATATTGATAAAACTTAAACTAAAACCAGTTTCTGCTTCTTCTCCCGCTAGAATCGAAATGTCATCTCAAGGTATCTCTCAAACTGTTACTATTGACGAGCTAACAAATTTCTTAGAGTGCTCTCGAAGTACGATTGAACGTTTATTAAGAAAAGGTTTTTTTACATTGGATGTCGATTCCGTAAACGCTTATTTGAAGGAGCATTATCATCCGTCAGGAATAACGTTGGTAGCAAACCCTGATTTTTTACATGAAAAGTGGTATACAATCGCTGAAGCTGCAGAATTTCTTAACTGCTCTCAAACCACCATAAAGCGATTAATCAAAAATAAACAACTTAGCTATACGAATTATTCTGCTCGTAAAATTAAAATTCTAGGCCATGATTTAAAATTTTACAAAAAATAAAATCATTAAAAACAATATGATAGCAAAATTTCACAAAAAATGGTCTATAAGATGAATTTTTCCTATTGACTTTTATTCAAACCTCTCTTATATGTATTTTCGTGGTCGTTGTGACGCATAAATTTTATTAACTACAAGAGAGGCATAAAATGTCTGAAATTAATTACAACATAAATCTGGACTATGATCCAGAAAACGAAGAATTGGCCGTTATTCTTAATAATGCTGACAATTTTTGTAACGCGTTGGAATTGGCTGATATTTATTTCGATTCCATCAAAATTTGTATTGATTCACCTAAACATTATCGAATCTGTAAAAGAGAAGCACCTCTTAAGATAACTGTCCCAATACAAGAAGATGACTGGGATGAAGACGATGAGGAGGAATTTTTCGATGCAGATACCTGTTGGGAAGAAGATGATGATGATGATGACGAATTCGATATCGATTCTGATTGTTACTGCTTTAATGATATTAAATGGAAAAATTAAATGATGGCAAAAGAAAATCTGGCCGAAATGCCTGAAAACTATGATATGATGGACGAGGTTAAGGCTTCTGCTGTCATGAATGAAACCGAAGAGCAAAAAATTGTTGCTTCAAATGTTAACGATAACCAAGAGGGGGAAAATCCCCCCTCTCCGAAAGGAGGTGCTGCAACAAAAGCAGTTGAAGAAAATACAGTTAATGAAAATGCCCGTGATATATCACAGCCTTTGACTGTTGAAGATATTGTCAAGAGTAAACAACTTTCGCCAGAGATGCTAGCGGAAATAATCAACGCGGCTAAAAATGACAACTTATTCCCTGTTGACAACTTAGATGGCAAAGAATTGACTGATAAAATCAATGAACTTCATGAATGGGTTAATGCTGAAGAAAGTAGATTAAAAAGTATTCCTTTCTCGATAGAGCTATACAACCAGAAAAAAGCTGTTTTGCAAGCTAGAGCTGCGTATGTATTAATCCTTGAGTGCTTGATTGGTGAAAAATTACGCGAAATTCCTAGGCAGAATGGGACAAACGAAAATTCAGAAAGTCGTGCTTCTGGTGAAACGCGTACTAAAAGTCAAATTATTAAGGAAGAGTACGGACTTTCTCCCCGTTTGGCTCGGGATTTTCAACACTTAACTTGGGACGGTGTAAAAGCAGCGATTGGACTTGCTTTTAAGCAAAAGGATATACCAACCAGAGCTTTGGCTTTGTCAAAGTCGGCTTCAATTAAAGCAAATCAAAATAAACATAATAAGGGACTTAAACATACAAAGTTTGTACTGGACTATATCGAAGAGACGGAAGCTAAAACTTTAGAGTTGGAAAAACCGATGTATATAACAACTCTGTTTTCAAACATTTCCATTGGACTAGCCAGAATTCACGAATTAAACTTGCATTGTCGGGTGGCCGCGGAATGGGATAAAACACGAGCTCATTGGCACGAGCTTTTATATCCCGACTGTCACATGGTGCAAGGTGATTTTACTTCCGATAAATGTTTTAATGAGGCATTGGAATGGCATAAAAAGCAAGGCTGTGATATTATCATGGCTAGCTGTTGTTGCGAGCCCTTTTCTAATTTAAATAATTCACCCAATAAAGGTGATGTACCCGAGGCTAAGCAATTTTATTATGCTGCTGACTTCATTCTTAAAGCAAAGCCCAAGTACTTTGTGTTTGAGAATGTTCCGGGATTTGTTGATGCCAGACCTAAGATTGCTCATGACATCTTGAAAAATAAAGACGGTAAAATTCGTTGTATCGGACAATATTTGCGCGATGTTTTAGGCGAAGAATATCATCTTAATTTTGGCATCTATACGGCAGCTGATTATGGGTGTGTTGAAGACAGATCTCGCTTAATAATCCTTGGTTGTCGCAAAGATATAAGTACCGAACCGTGGAAATTTCCTAAAAAACACTCGGTCAGAAAAATGTTATGGGAAGTTATTGGTGATTTAATGAGCTTAGGTAACGGAGAAATCGATCCAAATGACCCATGGCATTATGCCAGAGAACTGTCTGAACATATTATTAAAATCTTGGCACATACTCCAACTGGCTGTAGTGCTTGGGATAATGAAGCAGAATACCAACCTTTAACTGATAGCGGCGAATATAGCAACGGTAACTATGGCAAAGGATTCACGCGTAACGAATGGCAAGATCAATGTCCAACGATTACAACCGGAAATGGTAGTATCAGTGATGTGTATTCGCTTCATCCGGGAAGATATAATCCTGAAACACAAGAATACACAGACTGCCGCGTTTTTTCACTGAGAGAATTGCTTAAAATTATGGATTGCCCAAATGAATTCTTCGACAAACTAAATCTTAAAAGAGAAGAAAACGGTATGTTGAATGAAACAGAAGAAAACAATCTCCGCAAAGCAATCGGGCAACACTTCTGTCCTCTACATGTAAATGCTTTATACAGCACTTTGCCTCTGCCGGCAAATGACAATAATAAACCTGATGATAATGCAGATTAAGGATTATAGGAGGTAGTTTCGGCTGCCTCCTTTTTACTTTTAAAGTTTGTGACGTGAACGACAAAAACTTTTTATACAACCGCTTGTCTGCTTTCCTTATATATACGTTGCAAAATATCAAAAGTACGCAAAAAAAATCGTTTTGGAAAAATTTTTTATCAAATCCGCATGAAGTGACAATTCTAAATCAAAAAAGGAAAGGAATTGTTCATGCGAAAAAAACAGAAAATAAATAAGAAAAAGCAGAGCCAACGTGCTTACAAAGGCTTTATTTTCTTGGTTAATTGGTACAAAAATAAATTTGATGTCATCTCACATATAAGTAATATATATGGGAATGAGGATAAAAAAGAAGAAGTTACCGTTTATAGGTTACCTTTATGGCGAGACATAACTTTGGTACAAAAACTGGCATACTTTTTTTATTTTATGGCAGAAACAAAACCTTTTGAGAATATTAAACCGTTTACGTTAGACTTAAGTAAGCTATTCCGAGATAAACATAAAAAATTAACATACAAAGAACTAAAAGCTGTTATTATCAAAAAGATATATGGTAACCTAGATTATGCATTACAATTATCAAACAAACCGATGATGTCATTTATCTTGGAGAATAAGACTAAGGATAAAAGAAAAGATACAGACGATAAAGAGACACATATACACGGCATTAGAGAAGTATTTGATGAAAGCATTGACTGTAAAATAAGATTAGCCTTAAAGACATCTGTTTGCAATGGAAAGAAAGAGTATAACAAGCCGGAATATCGTAATATGCTTCAAACCAAAGACAAATATAGTAAATATGGTGCTAAAGGTTGGTTATGGTATCTTAATAAAGGCGTATGTTGTAATAATGGACTTTATATATCCCAACCTCTTTTAGAAAAAATACGTAATGACTACGAGCAGCTTTACAAAGAATATAAAGACAATATCAAGCTATTGAAGGAAAAAGGTTTCAAGATAAAATACGAAAAACCGGAGAGGATCACTCAATCTGCAAATGCTTCAAATCTGCCAAGCTAAATAAAAACACTCACATAAAGGATCCTAAAACAGCCCGTAACAAGCCGATTTACAAAAATCTAAGCAAACCTATACCGAATGAGACGGCTGAGACCTGCGATCAAAAAATGAATCCTTATGGATGACAGCAGTAAAATGGTATTATCCGGTATATTTTTTCTTATCCGGTTACGTTCTAGAATTTATGAAAAAGCGTAACCTAAAAATAAATGACGATTGGAAAACTCCTCAAGATTTATACAATAGCTTGGATAAAGAGTTTCATTTTGACTTTGATCCTTGTCCTTTTAAGCACGACATAACTTTATGGAATGGATTAGAGATTGATTGGGGAAAAATTAATTTTGTTAATCCTCCATACAGTCGCAAACTAAAAGAAGATTTTATCAGAAAAGCCTATCATGAATATCAGAAAAATAAAATTGTTGTGATGTTACTTCCGGTTTCGACATCTACTAAGATTTTTCATGAGATTATTTATCCCAACTGCGAAATACGATTTTTGAAAGGCAGAATAAAATTTGAAGGAATTAATTCTTTTGGCGAGCTTGTTTGTAACAAATGCGGAATGTTTGACAGCATGGTTTGCATTTTTAAGTCTAAAACCTATCCCATTGAGTCATAAACAACCCGTAAACAAGCGGATTTGAGAAAAGAAGTAAAAGATAAGCCCGACCTGAAACCAATCAAACCGGGCTAAATTTTGGACTTTTGTTATTAATATTCGCTTGCCAACATAATGGTTAAGACTCTGTTTGTTATATCTGGATTTGCAGGATTCTCTGATAAATAGCAATAACTCTTGTCATAATAATCGATTTTCCAATATATCTTTTCGCCATTATAGTCAAAACTGCCAAAATCATGTTCGTTGTACGGATCGTTAGCTTTGGTAAAATTGTTAAAATTCCTGACTTTTGCTAAAATTCTCGCAATATCTCTTGGCATTTTGACATTGATACCTTGGGTTAAGATAACTCTTCCACCGATAAACGTCTTTCTAAGATTGTCATTTAAGGTTTTAATATCTGTCATGACATACCTCTAAGCCAGTTTTTCAGCGGCAAGAAACATTTTGAAACGTCTTAAGGCTTGTCTAACAGATGTATGACTTCTTTTTCCGTAACTTGATTTTTCACCGGTAGTTTCATATTGCGGCAAAATAGAGGAAAGATTTTCAACGAGATAAGCAAGCGTAAACTGTTCGTTTCTGCAAAGTCTTTCAATTCTGCCCATATAATCTGCTGCGGTGGTTGGTTTATAATTGTTTTGCAAAAGCCAATTTTCAAAATTCTTCAACATAACACTATCTCCTTACTTAATCAAAACCGGTTCAGTACAAACCGCAATCATCGTTTGGTGCAATCTTTGGCACTCAGCCAGACAGTCACTAAAAAACTGATACGGAGTTGGGAGAATGGTGTTATTTAATTTTACATACCACATAACTTTTCCTTTCATAAATAGTTGTTTTGCTCCTTAACTATTTATATTATGCGGTGTATTTTCTAATTCGGGAGCCCCTAAAATGCTACTTGCCAACGACATTTTGTTACGATTTGAACGGGATTGCTAAGTTATATACTAAAACTATCTTGTGTAAAACGTCTCATTTTTTATGTCTCTTTGATATTTTCGTATTATTGTACAAACAATGGAGAACAAAATGCAAAATTTAAATCAATACGAATTACTAATAAATGCGGCTAAAGACCAACAGCAACTTTGGGAAATAATCGCAAAAATCAGCATTGACTATCAGCAAGGATTGAACAATCTGTATAGAAAAAACTCTGGTATTTTCTATACGGGTTTGGATTTGGCTGAGTATATTTGTAATAGCCTTATAGAACATATAATACATTCAAATAAGAATATTCAATCTTTAAAACTTTTAGAGCCTTGTGTTGGTATTGGTAATTTTGTTTTTGCTTATCTGAAAAATATCAAAAGGTTAAACTTAGATAACCTTCAAATCAAAGAATTACTCGATAATATTTATGTGTGTGATATAGATAATGATGCTTTATTACTTTATAAGCTAATACTTAGTAAGTTTACTAAGATATTTTTTAATATAGAATTATCTGATGTATACTGGAACAAACACATTCAAAACAAATTATCATTTAACATATCTGATGCAGATTGTATATATACTCCTTTTGAGCAGTCCTTTGGTTATCTTAATGAGAAATTCGACATTATTATAACAAATCCTCCTTATAAAAATCTAAAAGCAAATGAAAATACTTATCATAATAAGGATGAATTTATAAAAGATAAATATACATATAAAGCTATATCTGATTATGTAAAAAAATATTTTCATTATGCTAATGAAGGGGTTTTAAATTTATATAAAATATTTGTTGAGGATATAATATGCAACTATAGCAAGGAAAATGCTATTATAGCATTGCTTATACCAAATACAATATTGACTGATAAAACTTGCAATAAGTTACGATCTTTTATCTTGAATAGACATAAACTTATTTCAATATTAGAAGTTAATGAGAGCAATAAAAATATTGATGCCCAACAAGCTATGATAGCTATTTTAGTCAATAAAAATCTTCCAACTTCAATGATTGATATTGAAAACTTTGAAACACACGAAAAGAAACAGATAAATTATTCCAGAATTTCAACTCTATCTGCTAATAACACTATTTATGCCTTTTCAGATAGCGAACTTCAGGTTTTAAATGTACTGGGTACATTTCCTAAAATTAAAGACATTGATTTTATCATCAATAAAAGAGGAGAACTAGACTTAACTGCTAACAAAAAATATATATCAGATACAGAAACTCCATATACACTATTGAGAGGAAGAAACGTTACATTATATGATATAAAGAAAGAAACTATATCTGAATATGTAAAACCTGAATTTATAGATGCCACAAACAAAAAGCAATTTATTGAAAAGGATAGGATTATTTGCCAACAAATTTCAAATATAAATTGTGAAAAACGACTTAAATTTGCCTTTTGTTCAGCAAATCACATTTTAGGTAATTCTTGCAATTTTATATCTATAAGTGAAAACAAATATAATCTAGATATTTATGCATTACTTGGAATATTAAATTCTAATCTCCTAAATTGGTATTTTAAATTAATCAGTTCAAATAATCATATAAATAATTATGAGTTAGATGAATTACCTATTCCTTTATTCAGTTCTAAATTACAAGAAATAAGTAACAATGTTCAAGAATATTTGTTATGTAGAGATTCTGAGCTTCTACTCAATATCGATTCTTTAGTAAATGAAGCTTATGGTATTACAAATAAAGATACAAAAAACACAAAAATCATAAATAAACTAGATAATGATTTATCTTATATTATTCCTTCCATACAAAACAATACAAACATTAGAAATATTGATGATTTAAAAAACTATTTAGTACATAATAATATTCAATTAAATGACGATGACTTAAATATGGCTGAAAATCTAGTTGAGAAATATTATAAGCTTAATCACAATAATATCCTTAATCATACTACATTTAAGCTAAGTGATTTAGATATGGAAATGATTGTAAATATTCCTCAAGGTGGAAATTGGCAAAACATACCAGACAATATTATTAAGAAATCTGAACGATTGAAGAAAATAAAACAAACCGGTGGACGAACAACTCTATATGGAAGACTTGATTACGCTAAACCATCATACACTATTACGACCTACTTTAATAGACCAGGTAATGGAACATATGTTCATCCTATACATAACCGAGTTATTTCTGTAAGAGAAGCTGCAAGACTTCAAAGTTTTTGTGATGATTATTACTTTGTTGGCAATAAATCTGACATTCTTAAACAAGTTGGCAATGCAGTTCCTCCACTATTAGCTTTTCAAATTGCCAAACAGATAAAGAAACAAATTGATGTCAGTCGAAGCATAGATTTATTTTGTGGTGCTGGAGGAATGACACAGGGCTTCAAATATGCTGGATATAAAACTATCCTAGGAATAGATTTTGATAAAAGTGCTTGTAATACGTACAAAATCAACAATCCTGAAATTGATACGATATGTGGAGATTTAACAAACAATACAACAAAAGAGTTGGTTATAAATATTGCCAAACGAGAAAAGGTTGATTTGATATGTGGAGGTCCACCATGCCAAGGATTTTCATTAGCAGGTAAACGTTTTATTGATGACCCTCGCAATCAGCTATTTAAAGAATATCTGTATTTAGTCGATAATATTAAACCTAAAATATTTATTTTTGAGAATGTTGAAGGTTTACTAACCTTTCAACAAGGGAAGGTTTATAGAGAAATTTTACAAGAGTTTTCAAAAATAGGCTACAATATTTCCGCAAAAATGTTAAAAGCTTCCGAATTTTGTGTTCCGCAGAAAAGAAAAAGAATTATAATTATTGGAATAAGAGAAGATATATCTATAAAACCAGATGAATGTTATCCTTCTTCTATTATTGTTGATGATTATAATAACTCTACAAGAAATGCAATCTCAGACTTAGAGGATATAGAATGCTCTGATGTTGCAAAATACACAAAAGTTCCAACATCATTATATGTTAAGATGTTGAAAAAAAAGATAACTTTTGACGAGTTTTTAGAGAAGATGGAACGACTATCAATTAATAGAGAAGACATTCAACTATCTTTATTTGCAGCATAATCTGATTTGGATTCCTTCTACCAAAGAGTAAAGCATTTCTAATGCTTTATCATATTTTTTGCCATCTAATAAACTTATAATAGATTTAATTGATTTTTGTTCTTTATCTGTAAATTGTATATTTATTCTTCTATTGTTTTTCTTTATATATTCGTCAATTGAAGTTAATGCTATACGTTCGAATCTATCATATTCATTTTTTGTTGCATCCGTCTTATTCTTAAGAGTTTGAGATACTATCTGACCATAATCTCCAAAGGTATATTCATAATTGAAACAATCATATTTAGGTTTTAACAACATAGAAACAAGAAAGTCTTCTCCATTTCTAGATTTTTTGATACATTGTAGCAGTCTCATGAACAAAAACATATTTTGCTTTAGAATATCACGATATTTATTTAACACATCTTGTTTCATACTACTGATGTTGCGCTTTATTTCTTCCCATATTTTACAAATAAACCAAGATGCGCATATGTAATCTGCATTATCTTTTTCAATTTTAATTAACTTCTTAATATCCGATAATAACAATCTATCTCTTTTTGCCGAATTATCTCCGCTTGTCATTTTTTGTAACAACAAAGAATCATGCTTAAATCCTAATGATATAGGTCCTATATGGTCTGCTGAATAACCATCAAAAAACGAGCTGTGCATAAATTTATTTGCAGCATATATATTACCGTCACTCCAGTATTCATAGGCTCTTCTATCTTTATTATATGTTCTCATATTATCATCATGACGTCCTGTATCCTCTTTTTTACGACAACATCTATTATATGTATGAAAACCATCTAATCTGTCTGGGAAATTTGACATTGCACCAGGACCAAGCATTTTGCTACCACCTGTTCTACATAATTCTTCACATCTGTTAACAATAGATTCTATGCTTTCTTCTGCTTCAACGGGAATCTTGAATTTATTTTCAATAAAGGAAATCAAAAAAATTCTATTATATTTTTTCTCAATTTCCTCACATACTTCACCAATAGTATTTAGTTCTGTAAATGTAAAACCTATTTTATTAAGTGCTTTGATTAGCACATTATTTAAATAAATATATCTTAATGACATAGTACGTCCACATATTTGGCAAGGTTTTTCTTTAGTAGGATGTATGTGAAACATAACTCGCGCATAAACACCAGCAATATTAGGATAACTAAGGGATTTGGCTTTTTCTAAAACCCATTTAATTCTTTTTTTACCAATTTCACCAACCTTGGGAGCAATCCAAGCAATTTGTCCTTTATTGTTTCTTTTATAAGGAATGCCTTTGTAATTTGGATTATTTACGATTTTTTCCATATATTCTATAAATTTCGGGTGCCACTTTTTCTCTGAAGCCATATTATTTCTCCATAGTTATAACAAAATATTATCTAAAAGTTATATAAAAAATCAAGATAATTTTATAGTCATATGATAGATAAGGCATATAACCTTTAACATCACTATGTCAAAAGTTGAAACATTTACTATTTGGAAAATTTATTTCAAAAAATTTAGTAGAAAACAGCCTGTGTCATACTTCTATAATATATGACAAATACATACAACCAACTCAAAAAAGAGTTATCAATTCTTTATCCCGATGTTACGGATATTGAATTAAACGAAATGACAAACAACCTGATTGATTTTTATACAACTGCTGTAAAGTCTGTTTTGGAAGACGAAACAAAAGAATTTGTCGTTGATGACAAAAACTCTTAATAACTCAACTTTGTGCCCCTTAGGGCAAGAGGTTAATCATTTGAAAAATCAGTAAAAATATTTTCAAAATCTGTTTTACATTTGTTTTCAAACACGACATTACAAAATTGTTTTTAATTTTAACTATGAAAAGGAGTATATAAAATGACTCAAGCAATTATTTATGCAAGAGTAGCATCCCAAAATTCTAATCTTGATACTAAAATTGATAACTTAGTAAACTATTGTAGTAACCATAAGTTATCTATAATTAAAAAATATTCTATTTGTGCAAAACGTAAAGATACCCGTTATATCAAAAATCTATATGAAGATGTTAAGGCTCTCCCAAACAAACATATAAATATAGTAGCTTATAGTGTTAATGACTTACTACCAGATACAAAAATGTTAGAATTGTTTGATAATCTGATTAAAACAGGAAAGGTTAGTTTGCATTTTTGTAGAGAAAATTTGATATATAATTCTCAAACTCCAGCTTCTGAATTTGTCAGGCTTCATGCTGTAGTCTTATTTTCTCAATATCACAACATAAAATCCATACCTAAGGAGAATTTACAATCCTTAGCTAACGAGATGTATATACGGCAAATGCAAGAAAACATAAAAGCTAACATCTTGAAAAATCAGTAAAATATTAGTAAAAAAGTTACAAACGGGTGCATTTTTTTTGCGTACATTCCCAATTAAACGCGACATAATAAATATAGTGTAAAAACAAGGGAGTAACAGAAATGAATACACTTATAAAATATGTCGTAACCGATCCTTGTTATATTCTTTCAGATGACAAATGGGACGAGTGTTGCAAATTTTTAGATGACAGCCCGAAAGCATTTAATGAAGCTGTTTCTAAGGCTTTGACTGATTTAAGCGGTTTTCCGGCTTTTGCTTGTGATACGGGTTTTGGTGACTGGAGTAATAAAATCTACGGAAGTTATATTATCCATAAAGAATTTGGTGCTGATTCCGGTATGGTTTGCGTTTGTCGGTTAACACCAGAAATTGAAAAGCATTTTGCAAAAGAATACTCAGATATTTATTCGCATTGTGCAGCAGTTTTTGAAGGTTCCGAAGATATTAGTGTTGATTTTGACATATCGGAGCCTTCCTGGACGGTTGTAAAAATCTATGACAACAAAACCGGAAATTTTATTGAAACTATGAATGCAGATGATTTTTATGCTGAAAACGAAGATTTTGATAATGACTATTCTTTTGATGATGAAAATGAGGATTATTAAGCCATGATTAGAAGAAAAAAGAAAATTCAGAACGAAAAATGCACTCAAGCTATTCTATTTGCTCGAGTATCATCTAAAAAGCAGAAGGATAAAGGTGTATCTCTTGATGTGCAAATGGAAACAATCACCAAATATTGCCATGATAAAGGATTAAAAATTATCAAAGATTTTAGTATTGATGAAAGTTCGACTAAAGGGGAACGCAAACAATATCATGAAATGCTTGATTTTGCTAAAAGTTGTCCTGGTAAAGTTGCGATTGTTGTCAATTATGTCGACAGACTTCAACGTAATTATGATGATACCTATGAATTAAACAAATTACGTAAAGAAGGTAAAATTGAAGTCCATTTTTTACGAGAACAACTCATTATCCATAAAGATTCCAATTCTCTTGAAATAAACTTTTGGAATATGCATGTTTTAATGGCTAATGCTCAAGTCAACAATATGATTGATAAAGTAAAAGCCAGTCAGGCAAAGAATTGGTCGCTTGGCAAATGTCAAGGTTACGCTCCTTTGGGATACTTAAATACAAAAGATGAAAATTATCGTTCAACCGTGATTTTAGATGAAGTTCGGGCTCCAATTATAACCAAACTGTTTGAAGAATATGCAACCGGAAATCATTCTATTGATTCAATTTGGCAACTTTCCAAGACTTTAGGATTATACACTAAGATGAAAAGCCGTAGAGGTAACTTTGTCAGCAAAAACACTATATATGATATTCTAACCAATCCTTTCTATTATGGAGAGATGTGTATTAAAGGTGAATTTATATCTCATATCTATCCGCATATTGTTTCAAGAAGTTTGTTTGATAAAGTTCAGGAAATCTTTGCTCAAAACGGCAATCACAATCGAAATGATTCAGAAAACCAAGCAAAATATACTTATGCTTTCAGGGGACTGATTAAATGTAAAGAATGTGGAGGCTTAATTACTCCGGCAACAGCAATAAAGAAAAACGGCTCAAAATACAGTCATCTCCGTTGTGCCAATTATAAAAAATGCTGTCACCAAGCTGCCGTAATGGAATATGTTATTTTTGAACAGCTTGAAAAAGAAGTATTTAATAAATTATCCTTGCCCTCAAATATGCAGGAACCACTCAAAGAGCAAATTCTTCGCAATTTAACCGATACATCCAAATTAAACACGACTATAAAAATAAATGTGACAAAGAAAATCAATGAATTAAAGATTAAAGAAGATAAATTGCTAGACTTTTATCTTGAAGGTAAATTAACACAAGAAATATACGACATAAAAAAAGCCAGTATAGACAAGGAAATAAAAGGTTTAGAAGACACTAAAGAAAAATATAAGACTATTGATAACGATACCAAAGATAAAATTGTCAAAACATTCACAATAGCCGGAAACATCTCATATATCTTTCAACATGCTTCTCCCTCTCGTCAAAATGAATTACTAAAAATGTTACTTAAAGATTGTCAACTTAATGGAAAACGGCTTGAATACACATTAAGAAAACCTTTTGATACTCTTATAAAAAATCATAATATTAAAGAATGGTCCAATATTGCCATTAAAACAATCGAGGAAATTTGTTAATATTTTCATATTATCTCATTTTATAAAATTAAAATAAGCTAGAATTAACGTTGACTTTATATAATATATAGGCTTTGTCATTGTCTTATAATTAAACAAAAATAATCCGTGTATTACACGACAAGTCCAACCACAGAATACGGACCGTTCGCCATCAATGACTGGAGATTGAAAAATGGCTATTTTTTTCGATTTGTATAAAGAGAAAATGCTCACATAACGGACGCAAGACTTTAATCGCGAGCATTGCAAAAAATATCATCTTGCTGACGGATCCTAAATAATATCTATATACTGACCGAACATTCCTCTCTTGCCTCTTACACAAGGCATGAAAATAAATATTAAGGCAGGAAGCGGCGATGCTTTAGATCTATCGACTAAATAGAGTGCATGGTAAGCTAAATAAAAATATGCAATAGCTGAAATATATTTTATTATTGACATAATATTTATTTTAAACATTGCCACTTTCCTTTAATAAACTTTTAGTCTTGGACATAAACACATTCCTACAGCATTATAACAGATACTTGTATATCACTATGATAGTCAAACAAACAACGGCATATATGGGGGCAAAATATTTCCATTGATGCTTGGGGTCAAAGTATGGCGAATTTTCATGTCCTTTTTTGATTAAAATATGTGAGATTATCCCATCAACAACATAGAGTATACAAGCACATATTAAAAAAGGAAGCGGCGATGCTTTAGATTGATTCATTGAGTAAACAGCAAATCCAAACAAACTGAAACAAACAACAGCTGTAATAAATTTCATTATTTGCATAATATTTATTTTAAACATCGCAGCTCCCGACTTATCAATTATTATTTGTTGTAATTATGATACTGATTTTTAATTCCGTCAATAACATACCCTGTTGCTTCACCGCTTGCCGTACTAAAGGCATTTCGAATTAACGGATTGACGGCTCGACCAAAGGCTTGTGCTGCAAATCTATTTCCTGCAAAATTACCAACCAAACCTATACCGATCTGTTGAGCATAATTTTGCCAATTATCCTGCCCCGAGCCAATACCATAAATTATACCATTTGCTGCAGCATTATAGTTATTTAACTTATTTTGAATTCCCAAAGGTGCCGTTTTTGAATATTTAAACAAGTTAATCGGTGAAGCATAAGCGCCAGCCATTTGGGTAACCGTTGTTGTTGTCGGATTTTCTTGCAAACCTTGGGCTAAAACCTGACGCCGATTGTCACGCCCTTTAACATACCCGCGTTTCATTGCATCCCAGAAACTTTCGTTGGTCTTATTCCATTGCGGATTTAGGCTTGCTAATCCATAACCGACAGCACTTGCTGCTCCTTCTAATTCATCGGCCCAGCCAAGGCTCAATCCGTCCAAAGCTGCGGTAGTCAGTTGTTCAGCTTTTCGCAAAGTATTATCCCAAGTTGATGGTTGAGAATTAGGCTGTTGAGATGAGATTGGTTGCACATAACTTGACTGTGGTGACGAAGCCGTGATTTGCGACTTAAGAGCAGATGTTTGTTGAACACCGTACTTTTGCTGTAAATTATTAAGCTCGTCTAAGTCAAACCTTGTTTGTAATTCGTCTCGCAAGCTCATATTAGCATAATCAGGTGTCTTAACCGGATTGTTGTCGGCAATATTTTTAATTGCCTCATATTCAGCATTAATAACTTCCAGTGCGAAACGAGCGGTTGTCCAATGTCTTTTTGAACAAATCGGACTTTTAATATATTGGTACGGTCGGGCAAAATATATGACATTCGGGCTGTCGTCACCAAAAGCCAGTTCACGGACTAAAGTTCCGCGAGGTGTCTGGTCTTGTGTTGCTTTGCCTCGGGCATTAAAGGCATAACCGTCGCCTTCTATATATATTTTATAAGGAGCAGCCGGATTGGTAACCTTTTGCCAGCTGGCAAGAGTAAAATTCCGTGTTTCAACCTCTTTATACACAAATTCAGCCGGCACCTTGATTGTCGTACACCCGGTCAGAAACGGCAATACTTTTATGATACTTTCGGCTCCTTACAAAAGGACTATATCGGCTTATTTATAAAAATTCCAGAGGGTTTTTGACTTTTAGCTTGATTGTCTTCAAAAGGCTTTATAATATAAATCCGAGCAGTTCGCTGCTTAGGGCGTCGAAAACCCTTTTATAGACTTAGTCGTGTGCACACGACTTTAACCTGTGCCGACTTCTGATTCTACTTGGACGGATGTCGGTGAATAAGGCTCAGCCAAATAAGCCGAGCCGTTTAAGTCTATACGGTTTTCGAACATCCGCCCGCCTTTCTTTATGAACGGTGGGTTTTGTTTAACTAATTAACAAGGATGTTTAATCGTATGAAAAATAAACTTTTAATTACAACGGCATTGGTGGCGCTTTCGGTGTCCGGCAATGCTTATGCGGAAAATCTTCCGGAAGATGCAACCAATTTGACATCGGGTAACTATGTCGTTGAGCGTTCGGATACTCAGGTTTCACACTCGGGAGACATAAATTTATCAGGAACAGCCTCATTAGACGTAAAAACTCAGGCAATCGTGGAAGAAGAAGCCGATGAGGTCGATGTTTCCAAGACCTTGAATGTTAGCGGAAATGTCTCTCTGGCAGATGATGCCTCTTTGTCGGTAATCAATTCAGATGCGACAGATGAGACTGAAAAGCCTTTTATGTTTGTTGACGGCAAATATACCCAAACGGGCGGAGAATTGACGCTAAAACAAGAGAATGGAGCCGGATGGCGCTCAACGCTGAACGCTAAAGAAGCAGATATCAGCAGTGGCACGATAAAGCTGGATACCGGCGAAATCTTTATATATGGCAATGCTGATGACGGCAGCCAATTTAATATTTCGGGCGGAACATTTGAAATGAATGATTCCAATATCAGTACCTATCCGGCTATGTCAGACGGAGACAATTCCCAGAAAGGTGCTGCCATGACCGTTTCCGGCGGTACGTTTAAGATGAATGAAAGTTCTTTGGGACGTGAAAATTCCGGAGATTTGGACATTAGCGGCGGAGAGTTTACGTTGGAAAACGGTTCCGCAATATTCCATGACGGCGAAACCGGTGATATAAATATCAGCGGCGGCACAATCTCTCTTAAAGATTCGTCAATAATAAGAGGCGGTGATTATCAAAGCGAGGACGGCAAACCGGCAAGCGGCAACATAAACATTACCGGCGGAACAATAAATGTCAGCGGTTCTTCTGCGGAAATCGCTTCCGTAGGCAATATAAAAATTGCCAACGGGTCAGAGCTTAATATTGCTTTGGGTTCTACATTGTTTGCCAAAGCGTTTACAGAAGATATGAGCCAGGCTCAGAAAGCTACGCTTAATGTTTATGATAACGATACCAGAATTAATTTGGGCGGCAAGTTAGTTGCCAATATTAACGGTGATGACCGCGGTAAAATTCATTTTCAGAACTCAAACGCCAAAATCGACGGTAATGTTGAAGATGTCAGCCTGATTTTTGAAGACAGCCACTCTTTAAATAATGCAATTAGCGGCGATATTGGCGGCTTAGATATTTTGGCCATTAATAAAGGAACGTTGACTTTTGATAAAGAACCGACTGATACGATTACAACGGTTCAGGTCGGCAATGGCGCAACGCTGGATATCGGCGACAAAACACTGCATTCAACCGGCGATAAAGCCGATGGCGAAGGTGTCATTTTTGCCGATAATTCAACTTTGGCCTTTACTGTAACCGATAAAGATACCTATGGTAAAATCAAAGCCAATTATATCAAAATCAGCGAAAACGGTACAAATTTGAATATGACCTTAAACGGTGCCGCCTTGGCCAAAGGTGAAACAGCTACTTTTAAATTATTTAACGGTGCAGATTCCGCCGAAGCAGAGGTTGAAGGCAAGTTTGCCAACCTGAGCCGAAATTCCCGTTACGAGTTTGTTGACAATGGTGACGGAACATTTGAAGTTACTTCTGTCGGTTCTGCCACGGATGCCGTTGTTGATGCAGGCGGTTCTGCCAACAATGCCGGAACAGCCGAGGCATGGGACAGCGTCAGGGCTTCAACCAGCTCTCCGGTTGCTGCCGCAGTTACGGAAAAACTGGCACAGCTTTCCAACAGCACAAATGCCGCCGAGCAGAAAGCCTATGTTGACGCTTTGACGGCGGTTGCTCCGGAAGTTGCGCCGATGGTTCAAAAAACACAGACAGAAACAGCCAATCAGGTCTTTAATGCGGTCGGCACACGCTTGACCGGTGGTTCTGTTTCTTCAGCATCACAAGGTATGGCTTCCGGCGACAATATCTTCAAACGCGGTGCAATGTGGGTTCAGGGCTTGTTTAACAAATCCAAGTTAGATAACACATCCAAAGCCAAAGGTTTTGATGCAGATTCTAACGGTATTGCTTTCGGAGCCGAGAAGTTTGTAACCGATGATACCAAGGTTGGTATTGGTTATGCTTACACCAATACGGATATTGACGGCTTTATGCGTTCAACCGATGTTGATACGCACACCGCAATTGTTTACGGCGAATATAAACCGTCCAACTGGTATGTAAACGGTATTGCGACCTATGGCTGGTCTGATTATGAAGAAAGCAAGAATGTTGCCGGAGTTGGTGTTAAGGCTGATTACGATGTCGAAACCTTTGGCTTACAGGCAATGACCGGTTACGATATGAATATCAACGGCTTATGCATTACACCGGAAAACGGCTTGCGTTATGTTCATATCAAGCAGGACGCTTATAAAGATTCTGCCGACCAACGTGTATCTGCCAATGACAGCGACATTTTGACCGGTGTTATCGGAGCCAAAATCAGCAAAAACTTTGAGCTGTCCAATGGTATGAACATTAAGCCGGAAGCCAGAATTGCCGCGACTTATGACCTGTTTAACGATGACGTTAATTCGGTCGTAACCTTGGCCAACGGTTCGGCTTATGCGGTTGAAGGCGAAGCTCTTGACCGTTTCGGAATGGAATTCGGTGCCGGCGTAACTGCGGAAGTCAACGACAAGGTGGAACTTTCGTTCGGTTATGAAGGCAAATTCCGTGAGGATTACCAAGACCACACCGGTTTGATTAACGCTAAATATAAATTTTAAGCGTTTGATCCGTAGCGCAAAATATCCTGTGGCCGATTGGTTGCAGGGTATTTTTATTGCAAACGACAAATTATCGATTTGCCGGATAAATATTCTTGTAACCAAAAGATGAGGGAAATTATAATTCAGCTGTTCCGAATTTGTCCTGATCAGCTGAAATTGCAGGATTCGAAAGGTTGTTATTAAAAGTAATGAGGGTATTACGGATCATCTTTTGTTTGACTTTAACCATAGATGTTTTAATCTGAGGCTAAGATTTTTAGGAGTAACAATAATGCCTGAGATAAAATGTCCGAAGTGCGGAGAAGTGTTTACGGTTGACGAGTCCGGCTATGCCGCGATCGTGGCGCAGGTTCGTGACGCCGAATTTCATGACGCTGTCCGGGAGCGCATTGAGCAGCTCAACCGGGAAAAACAAAATGAGCTTAAATTGGTGGAAAACAAGGCGGAGATGGACAAGGCGCAATCGCTGGCCTCGCTTAATTTGGAGATTTCTAACCTTAAAGCACAACTTATTACCCTCGGCAAAGATAAAGATTTGGAAAAAGCCCGGAGTGTTTCCGGTTTGCAGCAGGAAATTGAAAAGTTGAAAGCGCAAATTCTGGCCGGTGATAAGGATAAGCAACTTGCCGTAGCCGCGGCCGTAACCTCTAAAAACGATGAAATCGTTGCGCGCGACAGGCAAATTGCCGAACTGAACATTAAGTTGCGGGAGACGGCGAAAGATACCCTCGTCAAAGAACAAAGCTTAAAAGAAAATTATGAATTAAAGCTCAAGGAAAAAGATACGCAGATTGAGTTCTACAAAGACCTGAAAGCCAAAATGTCCACCAAAATGGTCGGGGAAACTTTGGAACAGCATTGCGAAATCGAGTTTAACAAGCTCCGGGCGACGGGTTTTCAAAAAGCCTATTTTGAAAAAGACAATGATGCGAAAACAGGCAGCAAAGGAGACTACATTTACCGTGAATCGACGGAAGAGGGCGTAGAGTTTATCTCTATTATGTTTGAGATGAAAAATGAGATGGACACGACGGCCACCAAACATAAAAATGAGGACTTTTTGAAAGAACTGGATAAGGACCGTCAGGAAAAAGGCTGTGAATATGCCGTGCTGGTTTCTCTTTTGGAAGCCGATAACGAACTGTATAATTGCGGCATCGTTGACGTTTCCTACAAGTATCCGAAGATGTACGTCATTCGTCCGCAGTTTTTTATCTCAATGATTACATTGCTCAGAAATGCAGCTTTGAATTCGGTTCAATATCGTAAACAATTGGCAGAATATAAGAACCAGAATATTGACATTTCAAATTTCGAAGCGGAAATGAACGATTTTAAGGATAAGTTCGGGCGAAACTATCAGTTGGCCAGCGATAAATTCCGCAAAGCCATAGAGGAGATTGACAAGACGATCGACCATTTGCAGAAAACCAAAGACGCCCTGTTGTCTTCGGAAAACAACTTGCGGCTGGCAAACAACAAAGCTCAGGATCTGACCGTTAAGCGTTTGACCAAAAATAACCCGACGATGGCTCAAAAGTTCGCGGAGCTGGAGGCTAAAGAGCAGGGGTAAGGTCTTCCCACGTCCGGTTTGAGACGTTGAATCTTAGTTCTTTGACGATTTCTCCGCTCTCAAACCGGACGGCGGCGGCCGCGGTTTGTCCGTATTCAAAATAAAAACCGGATTGGTATTGATATTCGCTGTCGCCTTTACGGCAGGTAAAGGCCGACAGTTTTATCAGATCGACGATTTTGTGTCCGTTTTCCCGGTTTGAGTTTTTCTTTACTTCGACGATGAGGATGTTGGTCGGATGATTTTCGCCCCTTTGATGGACGATAATATCCGGACGGCAGGGCTTTCCTTCAGGATAGCGGCGGACAAAATCACGGGCGTCGGAATATGAACGGCGATCGTAAACAAACGGCGTTTTCAGTTCTTTTATGCGGCATGATTCACGGCAATCCATACAGGGACCGTACAGTTTTTTGCAGTCGTCCCGGTTTCTGTTGTATTCGCAGTCAACGGACAAATTGCATGTTCTGAAGGTTTTGTTTTTTAAAAAGCGTCTTTCCAAATAGACGGCCAGACGGTGCGAAACGGTTTGTTCGTGCAGTCCGTGATCGGGATCAAACAGATATCCGTCGTTTTTGTACAGCTCTTCCACGGCTTGTTTAAAGTATGTTTCCGTTTGTTTTTCCGACAGCATTTTGCAGGTGTCTCTGAATTTGTGATAACAATTCGTTTTTTTAGCATAATGCGTTGTCCGGCGGAAATCAACTCGGTTTTTGCCGATTGTGCTTGTTTTTTGTTTTCCCGTTATATATGATAAACGCGCATGTTTTATCGGAAACGGATATGAAACGTATATTGGACGAAGAGCTTGCCTATGAAATTTTATCGGTTGTTGAAGAAGTGCCGGAAGGCAGGGTGGCAACCTACGGGCAGATTGCGCGCCTGATCGGCCGGCGTAAAAATTCCCGGTTGGTCGGTCTGGTTCTCAGACGCGCGCAATATTACGGCGATTATCCCTGTCATCGGATCGTCAATCACTGCGGCAGGCTGGTTCCCGGCTGGGCAGAACAAAAACGTCTGCTGCTCGGCGAAGGAGTGTTTTTCAAAAACGACGATCATGTCGATTTGGATCGGTGCCGGTGGGAGATTTAGGCGGAAACTTGTTTTGTCGGGAGAATGCCGTTTGCATGTCCGGCATTTAAACCGCCCGCCGCCGCTTCGGGCAGCGGTTCCGGCCATAACGGAGAGATGTCTGCGGCAGCGGTTTCTGCCGCAGTGGGTGGAAAGGTCCGCCTATTTTAGTTTCCTGGTTCGTATTGTCATGGCTATTTCGTGTTTTTCCTTGGGATTCAGGCGGACAAAAGCGTCTCCCTGGTTTGAAGGTTCCACGCAGACGAAGTTTTTGTATTGTCCCTTGCTCATTTCGGCCAGGTCTTTGTCGGGATTCCAGACGACCGTTGTGTTTGAGTTGCTTTTTTCTATCGATATGACGCGGTTAAACGCGCTGTCTTCTATTTCCACGGTTCCTTTATGGTTTGTGAATGCAGAATCAAATTCCCCGCGGATCGTCAGATCGCCTTTCAGCGTATAGCTGTTTCCGTCCAGTGAGTTTTTGCAGTCATGGCCGGCCAGGCCTTTTATTTTGACGTTGTCAACGGAGCTGACGTTAAAATAGGCGTGCAGGGCTTCGCTGAATTCAAAGGGTTGGTCGCCGTCGTTTGTCGTTTCCAGACGATATTCGAGCTTGTCGGTGATTTTGATGAAAAGATCTGCCCTTATGTTGACGTCGTATTTCGCATCGGGCAGGAGGAAAAGCCGCGCTTCTATTTTGTTTTCGTCGACCGAAACGTTTTTCAGGTTCCAGCCGGAGATTCTGGCAAAGCCGTGGCGGGGAAGCCTGCCGTTCAGTTTTTCTTCCGCGAACCGCGGCCAGCAGATCGGAACGCCTCCCCGGATGGCCTGAACATTGTCGAATTTGTTAAGTTCGCCGAGCCAGAAAATGTCATGTTCTTCGTTTTTCGGGCGGTATGATACGATATTGGCGCCCCACAGGGAAATTTTGCATTCGGCCAGGCCGTTGCTTAAGTTTATAAAACCGTTGTCGTCGATGTTCATATCCGTTTACCTTTCACATCATTGATTGTCTAAAATAACTACCACAACGATTATGACATGTCAAAAAAATGTTAAAAGAAAAAATATAAGACGGGCGGATGATTTAAACGAAAACTTTGCCGGCCGGCAAAAATATGTTTTTGTTTTTCGGTGAAAGCGGTTGAACGGCAGTTGATAATGCCGGCGGGCGGGAAACGCCGCATGTCGGTTGGGCGGAGGGCAAAACGGAACCGGCCGCAGGGTTCGTTTTTGCGGCGGTTCCGTTTAAAGCAGGGGGCATAATACCGGAAAACGGTTATTCTTTCGGAACCCACATGTAAGACTTGCCGTCTTCGGATGTTTTTTTGACCATTTCGGTTTTGTCCGGCACCGGTTGTATGTTTTCAAAATAGGTTCGATACGGCAAAAGCTCTCCGGCAACTTTTGCCGCTTCTTTCGAAACGGCGCGGGAATAGTCTTTGAAACAGGGAAGCAGTTGCTCGTCTAAAGAAGAGTCTTTGTTGCGGGCCGCCTGTTCCTTGCCGCATTTGAAAATTTTTTCGTGCCATTTGCGGTTGTCAAAGCGCGTAACGGCGATTGATACCGCACTGTTGACCAAAGGGATCGGCAGACCTTCTTCAAACAGGCCGTAGTCAATGTCAGGATCAAAAATATAACGGTCGATGAGAGCTTCCGCCAGGTTGAGGCTTCCGGCCTTATTGAAGCTTTTCAGTTTTTGGTCGAGTTCCTGATTGTAGTAACTTGCGGCTTTTGCGAGTTTTGTGAAAGAGAATTTTCTTTTCCATATGCTGATCTTCTGTTTGCGGATTTCCCTGATGGTGCGTTCTTTGATTGCCGGCAGATTCATGCTTCCTTTGACCAGCGCGGCAAAGAGTTCCTGGTCAAGAACGGCGTATTCGTCCCGTTTTCTGAGTGCCTCAATCTGTCCGGCCTGGTCGGGGCCGTCGCTTTGCACGCCCAGCAGGGAGAGGATGAACGAATTATGAATGTCATAAATCAGAACGGCATAGGAGGCTTCGTCTTCAAGCGCGTATGTCTTTTGGTCAAGATAATCGGCACCGATGCCGTTTGGGCAGCCGCACAGCAGCCAAAATCCGCTCAACAGGACAAGCCGGATAAGTTTCATGATTCAATTCCTTTTTGTCGTTCAACGGGAAAATGCTATCGCAAATTGTTTAATTGATTGTTAAGGGTATTGCGGAGAAAGCGGGAAAATTACATTTGCGCCCAACGGAAAAAATTTGAAAAAGATTGACTTCGGCAAAGGAAATTTGTAGCCTTCTCTCAGGTTAAGGTCTGAGGGGGAAAGCAAATGAAAGAAGCGTCGCTGTCGATTGTCGAAGATGTTGAAAACGGCCGTTACCTGATGATACGCAATCATCGCGGCATCAATAAGGGGTGCCTTAATTTCCCGGGCGGCAAAAAGGAACCCGGCGAAGACATGCGCGCCTGCGTGATCAGAGAAACTTTTGAAGAAACCGGCATTACCGTGAAAAATCCGGTGGAAGTCGGGTATATCGAGTTTCCGACCATGGATTTTTACGTGCACGTTTTCAAAAGCACGGAGTTTTCGGGAAAGCTGACGCCGCGTGCGGAAGAAGTCGATGTGTTCTGGCAGGATAAAAATGCCGTTCCCTATGATCGGATGAGGGCGGCGGACAAAGACTTCCTGCCGCTTATATTGTCGGGGCAGTATGTCAAAAGGCGTTATTTTTATTCACCGGATTTTCAAGTTGAAAAGGTTGAGGATATTGACGATTGATCCGAAGTAAAAAAAGCGGCCGGACGGCCGCTTTTTTTATGATCCGGACGCCTGCGCCGACAGGCGGGGCAGACTTTTTCCCCGGTCGCGGATATGCAGGATTTGTGAACGGGTTACAACTTGAAACGGTTGATGCTGCCTGCGTAAGCCGGGGAAAGCTTAGCCTTCCAGTTTCTTTTTTTCTTCTTTTTCCTGCAAAATGTTAAGATCTCGTTCGGTGGCCAGCTTGACCAGGATGGTCTTGACCACGGTATCAATTTGTTCGTCTTCCCGGTAGTCGGCGGGCAGGGCGAAATTGACCCGGCCGTCTTTTAAGATTTTGACGGCTTTTTTCTTGTCCTGGCTTTTCGGTTTGTAAACGGCGATCGAGTAGCCGCCGCCTTTTTTGACCAGCCGCATGGAGGGGATGTCGGTCATGCCGTCGCCGAAGTAGATCATCCGGGTAAAGGGGATCGGCCTTTCTTCGTCGGGCATAAATTCGTTGACCCCGCGGTCGTCGAGCTTGCCGAGACCTTTGTTGATTTTGGACAGGTACTGGGTTTTGGTGGAATAGTTGACCACCCGCGCCGGCCAGACCGCTTCGCCTTTGTCGTCATAGGCGTAGGCGCAGCCGTAAACTTCCTTGAAATATTTGCGGATGGCGCAGCCTTCGATAATTTCCTCGTATCCGGCGGAAATGACATAGTGTTCGATCTCAAGGTCGAGCATGTCGCCGTAATGGTTGATTCGCTCAAACCAGTTTTCCACGCCTTCGAAAAACTGGATATTTTTGCCGCATTCGAAAAACAGTTCGCGGGTCAGCGGAATCTTTTTGTCTTTGGCGGTCTTAAACACGTAATACATTGAACTGGTGATTTGCTCCATCATGTTCTGGTCGCCGAAAGTGTTGGCCTTGTTCCAGAAAGTTTTGCACGACATGCCGAAAGTGGGGATCAGCCCGTAGTTCTGCATGTCGGTGGTGCTCAGGGTTCCGTCGAAGTCGTAGATCAGCGCTACTTTTACTTTTTTTGCCATCTTTATATCATCTCCGCTTGCTATTTTCACAGAGATATTTTATAAGACAAGGAAAGTAATTAATCAACAACATTTATCTTTACCGGAAGGACAAAAAAATGCCTGCAACATCCATGGATCAGTTGGTGTCATTGTGCAAACGCCGCGGTTTTATTTTTCAAAACGCCGATATTTACGGCGGATTGCAGGGGGTTTACGATTACGGTCCGCTGGGCGTGGAACTGAAGAACAACCTCAAGGCCGCGTGGTGGCGGGCGATGGTCTACGAACGCGACGACGTGGAGGGGCTTGACGCCGCCATCCTCACCAACCAGAAGGTTCTTCACTATTCCGGCCATGAAGATACGTTTTCCGATCCCATGACCGACTGCCGCAAATGCAAAGGCCGTTTCCGCGCCGACCACATCAAAGACGGCAAGTGCCCCAACTGCGGCTCGACCGATCTGACCGAACCGCGGCCGTTCAACCTGATGTTTAAAACCGCGATCGGGCCGGTCGACGACGGTTCTTCTTTCGGCTATCTGCGGCCGGAAACCGCACAGGCTATCTTTACCCAGTTTAAGAACGTGGTTGACGCCACTTCCCGCAAGCTGCCGTTCGGCATTGCCCAGATCGGCAAGTCTTTCCGCAACGAGATCACGCCGCGCAACTTCATTTTCCGCGTGCGCGAGTTTGAACAGGCGGAACTGGAATATTTCGTGATGCCGGGCGAAGACGAAAAGTGGCACGAAACCTGGAAAGACATTCGCATCAAATGGTGGCTTGACCAGGGGTTGGTGCGTGAACACATGAACATTTACACCACCCCCAAAGAAGACCTGGCGCACTATTCCAAGGCAACTTATGATATCGAATATCAGTTCCCGCACGGTATGGAAGAGCTGGAAGGCATTGCCAACCGCACCGACTATGACCTCGGCAACCACACCAAAGGCCAGGACGAACTTAACCTGACTTCTCATTGCCATGAAAATCCGGAATCGACGCAGAAGCTCTGCATCCGCGACGAAGAAAGCAACCGCTGGGTGGTTCCGTTTGTGATCGAACCGTCGATGGGCGTTGACCGCGGTGTCCTGGCGGTGATGACGGAAGCCTATACCGAAGAAGACTTGGGCGGCGGCAACAGCCGTATCGTGCTGAAACTGAAGAAGCATCTGGCGCCGATCAAGGTGGCCGTTATTCCGCTTAAAAAGAATAACGAGCAGATTATGGCCAAATGCCATGAAATCAAACAAAACCTGCTTAAGCTCGGTATCGGCCGGGTAGCGCTGGAAAATACCGGCAACATCGGCAAGGCCTATCGCCGGCATGACGAAATCGGCACCCCGCTGTGCCTGACGGTGGATTTTGAAACGATCGAAAATCAGCCGGAGTCGGTAACCGTCCGTGACCGTGACACCATGGAACAAACCCGTGTCAACATTGCCGACCTGCCGAATTATCTGCGGGAATATTTCCTCTAAACGGCAAAAAAACTCTCCCGGCCGGAGAGTTTTTTGCTATCGGATAAGGAAACGTTTGTATGAAATTGTCTGTTATTACCATATGCTATAATGAAAAAAACATTCGCAAAACCTGCGAAAGCATTGTCGGCCAAAGCTGGCAGGATTTTGAGTGGATCGTGGTCGACGGCGGTTCGACCGACGGCACGCTGGATGTGCTGAACGAATACAGGGATCGTATTGACGTGCTGATTTCCGAACCGGATAACGGAATTTACAACGCCATGAACAAAGGCATCGCCCGCGCCCGGGGAGAATGGCTGAATTTCATGAACGGCGGCGATGCCTTTTGCGACAAAACGGTTTTGGAGCAGGTTTTCGGCGGCGGCAGCAGCCGTGACGGTGCGGACGTTTTGTACGGCGACATGCTGTGCCGGGGAAAGGTACACAAAATGCCGGTTGCCATTGACGCCGATTTCTTTATCAACGGCAGCATCAACCATCAGTCGTCGTTCATCCGTGCCGCATTGTTCCGCGAGCAGGGCGGTTATAACGAAAATTACCGGGTTTTGTCGGATGTCGAAAAATGGATTGTCTGGATGAAGGCCGGCCGGGTTTTCCGGCATTTGCCGGTAGTCGTTGCCGACTTTGACGCCGGCGGCGTTTCCAGTTCCGGCAGCCGGCTGACAAAGGCGGAAAAGGCAAAAATCATCGCCCGTTATTATACGACGGAAGAACTGGCCGCAAACCGGGCGGGTCAAAAAGTGTGCTGGACGGTGAAGCTGTTTGGTTTTCTGGTGCTGCTGAAAATCAGAAAAGAACCTTTTCAGGATACGTTCAGGGTAAATCTGTTCGGCTTTGTCCCGCTGTTGAAAATCAGAAAAAATACAAAATAAAGGTTAGGGAAAGAAGGCTTGACGATGTGTTGAAAACTGTGTTACACCACAATTAACGTTTATGCCCCAACACTTGCAAAGGAAATAAAATGCAGCCTGAAATCAGCATATTAAACAACGGATTGAGAATTGTCAGCCTGAAGTATCCGCAATTTGAAACCGTTTCTCTCGGGATTTGGGTCAATACCGGTTCGGCTTATGAACGGGAAAACATGAACGGTATTTCCCATTTTCTTGAACATATGGTATTCAAAGGCACCGCCAGCCGTTCGGCCACGGCCATTTCCGAAGATATCGAAAATGTGGGCGGACAGACCAACGCCTATACTTCCCGTGAATTTACCGCTTTTTATGCCAAAATGCTGAAGGACGATTTGGAACTGGCGGTCGACGTTTTGTGCGAACTGGTTACTTCGCCGCAATTCGCCGAAGACGAACTGGTGAAAGAACGCGAAGTGGTAGTGCAGGAAATCAAACAGACTTATGACGATCCGGGCGATATCGTTTTTGACTATATGCAGGCGGAAGCTTTTGCCGGTCAGGCGATGGGTCGGCCGATTCTCGGCACCGCCGATCTGGTCAGGAGCTTCGGCGCCGGGGAGCTGCGTGCCTACATGAAAACCAACTATGCGGCGGAAAACATGGTTTTCTGCGCGGTCGGCAATGTTGACCACGGGCAGCTGGTAAAAATGGTGGAAACAAGGCTGTCCGGTTTGCAGGCCAAAACTTCCTTTGCCGCCGACCGTCAGCATTATACCGGCGGTTATTTTGCCGAAAAAAGAGATACCGAACAGGCGCAGGTGATTTTGGGTTTTGACGGCTTTTCCTATGCCGACGAGCGTTATTATGCGGCAATGCTGATGTCGACCGTCTTGGGCGGCGGCATGAGTTCCCGTCTGTTTCAGGAAGTGAGGGAAAAGCGCGGCCTGGTTTATTCGATTTACAGTTTTCCCACTTTTTATACCGGCGCCGGCTTTACCGGAATTGCCGCCGCCACCGACAACGAACAGGTCAACAAGATGCTGCCGGTGATGATTGACGAGATCAAAAAAATTGCCGCGGCTCCGGTCGGCGAAGCGGAGCTGAAACGGGCCAAGGCACAGGTCAAGTCGGCGATTTTGATGTCACTCGAGAGTTCTTCCGCCGTGTCGGAAAAACTGGCGCGGCAGCTGCTGCTGTTCAATCGTTCGATTCCGATTGAGGAAACTATTGCCAAAATAGAAGAAGTCGGGGTCGAAGATGTCCGTGCCGCGGCGGAAACGATTTTTGCTTCCAAACCGACCTATGCGCTGGTCGGCAACGTTGACGGCCATTACGGGTATGATGAAGTCTGCCGGCTGCTGAAAGCCTGACAAAATTATGGTAAAATTAAGATTTTGCTCCTATAATGCCGGAAGAAGTTAACGGACAACGGAGGAGCCCATGTCGCGCGCCGAAGATATTTTTCAAAAGCTGATCTATTTCGGGGAAGAAGCGATTGACGATTATATCGTCAATTCGCAGACCGAAGAGCTGTTTCTCGACTTCAAACGTGCGGATTCTACCGGCAAAAACGGTCTGGCGCTGCATAAAGATGACCGCCGCAATCTGGCCAAGGCCATCTCCGGGTTCGGCAACTCCGAAGGCGGGGTGCTGATCTGGGGGGTGGAATGTTCGCGCAGTTCGGAAGTGGGCGACGTGGCGCAGGCCAAGGTCAAAGTGCAGAACGTTCATCGTTTTCTGAGCTGGCTGGAAAACGCCATCTCCGGCTGCACCATTCCCAGCCATAACCGCGTGCGCAACCATATTGTCAGCGTTGACGAAAACGGCGACGGCTTTGTTGCTACCTATATTCCCAAGTCGGAGATCGCGCCGCTGATGACGACCATCGGCAACACTTTTTACATCCGCTCGGGGTCTAACAACGTACCGGCGCCGTATTCGGTGCTGGCCGGCATGTTCGGCCGCCGGCCGCAGGCGGAGATAGACTTGATGGTTACCGACAAGCAGCTGTCGGTTCTGGAAAACAGCGAAGCGGACATTTTGTATCCGAGCAGCATAGATTCGCCGCCCGACCGGTATCTGAAAATCAGCTTTTCCGTCCGCGGCCACAATCAGAGCAACGTTATTGCCCGCGAGCTTTATCTTTCCTGCACGGTGACGACCGACGGCGGCGAATATAACAAAGTGCGTTTCTTGAATTATAATCAGATGGACAGCATTCCCGGGCTGGAAGGGCAGCTGAACCTGATCACCCGGCCGGAACTGAGGGTGCCGCCGCGCAGCATCGTCCGTTTTACCAACGTGGAAATTATTCTGTCGCCTTATATTGAAAGCGATTTTCTGTTGGACGGCGTTATCGGCGCCGACGGTACCGCGCCGCGCAACTTTCGCATTTATATTCCCAAAAACCGGCTGCGTTCGTTTGTGGCCAGAACCATGCGCGAAGACGCCGATCCGACGTTGCTGTTAAATGAGTTTTTCAGCGAATTTTTAAGCGGGGAACTGGAATGATCCGGGTTGAAATTTTTACCGACGGCGCCTGTTCCGGCAATCCCGGCCCCGGCGGCTGGGGGGCGTTGCTGCGCTGCCGCGGGGTTGAAAAGGAACTTTCCGGCGGAGAAAAGGAAACCACCAACAACCGGATGGAGCTGACGGCGGTCATCAGCGCGCTGGCGGCGCTGAAAACCTCGTGCGATATTTCCCTTTATACCGACAGCAAATACGTAATGGACGGCATCACCCGCTGGCTGCCCAACTGGAAGAAAAACGGCTGGAAAACCAGCAACAAGAAATCACCGGTCAAAAACGTCGATTTGTGGCAGCGGCTGGACGAACTGGCCGGCGGGCACGAAATCCGCTGGATCTGGGTAAAAGGCCATGCCGGCCATGCGGAAAACGAGCGTGTGGACGAACTGGCCAGAAACGCGATCAGGAATTTGGCCTGAACAGGCTCATGTTGTCAATCAGCAGTTTCAGTTCCTGTTCGCTTAAAATTTCCGGCAGCACCATGCCGTCGGGAACGAGCGGGCTGAACAAAACGTAAAACGGCAGTCCGCTGCGGCCGAATTTTTTCATGAATTCAACCGTTTCCGAGTTGCTGACGGTCCAGTCGACATTAAGCATGACCACCCCGCGGTTTTGGATTTTTTGTTTAACCGCCGGGTTTTCAAAAACCATGATGTCGTTGAAACGGCAGGTCAGGCACCAGTCGGCGCTGACGGTAACGATGACCGTTTTGCCCTCCCGGACATATTGTCCGACCTTTTTCATGGTAATCGAAGCAAGGTTGTCGCGCCTGATTTGTTCTTCCTTCCGGGCGGCGGCGTAATGGTTGTCGACCGAGGCGCCGGCAAAAACGAGAAGGGCGCAGACGGCAAAGATCTGCCCCATCCGGTCGGCCGCTTTTTTCCTGACGGCCGGCGGCAGGCTTTCATAGTCGAGGTTGAGGCTGAGATGCCGCAGCCATAAAAACAGCCAGAACAGCAGGGCGTACACGGCCAGACGAACGGCCGGCCACCAACCGGACTGGCTGGCGGCGATATGCAGCAGCCAGAACAGAGTCAGCATCAGCATGAAAAGCATGAAACGGCTGACGTTTTTCATCCAGCCGCCGGGCGGCGGCAGAATAAGCGCCAGCCCCGGGAACAGCCACAGCAGCAGATAAGGCAGCGACAATCCGAGGGCAACGCCGCCGAGAATGACAAAAATGTCAACATAGTTTCCGGCCAGGGCAAAACCGATCGTGGTGCCGAGATAAGGCGCCGTGCAGGGGGTGGCCATCAGCACGGCAAAGGCGCCGGTCAGAAAATGAAGCAGACGGTTTTCGCTGTCTGCTGTGCGGCTGACGAAGCGGGGAACCCTGATTTCGACGATGCCCCATATCTGGGCGACAAAAAGAAGAACAGCAAAGAATATGAAGCTGACAAACCACGGGTTTTGAAACTGCATGCCCCAGCCGACGTTTTCTCCGAAACGCTTCAGCCCGGCCAAAACGACGGCCAGCAAAGCAAACGACAGCCAGATGCCGAGCAGGGTAAAGGCAAAGCTGCGGCGGACGGAAGAAGCGTTGCGGGCGCCGAATTTCGTCAGCGAAAGCAGCTTAAGCGACAGCACCGGAAAGACACAGGGCATGAAATTGAGCAGCAGACCGCCGATTACCGCTGCGGCAAACATTGCCGTCAGGAGATTCCTGCGGTCGGGTTCGGGCGCATTGCCGCGGACGGGGGAAAGCGTCTGGCGCAAAACATATTTGCGGTTGGCTTCGACGGTAATTTCAAATTCTTTTCCCTCGGCGTCAGATTTGTCGTCAAGCGGCAGCAGGCGGACGGTGGCCCGGCTGCCGTCAATGCGGACCCGGGGACGCTCAAAAGCAAGTCCCGCGTCGTTGCCGACGAATATGTTAAACGATTCTATCGTTTCCGGACTGTCAACGGTCAATGTCAGCACTTGTCCCCCCGTCTGCATTTCTTTTAGGGAGAAAGAGCCGATTTTCAGTTCCGACTGCTGCTGCGGCCTCAGGAAGCCGGACATCATGCGGACATAGGTGGCGACCGAACTGTCGCGGGTATGGCCGGGCTGCAGTTGCAGTTCCGGAGTCAGCCGGACGGTTTCGCATTGGCCTTTGCTGCGGCACAAATTGAGTTTGACGTCCGCTCTCAGCGTCATCGGCCGCGAGGGATCGGCCGCTTCCGCGGTAAAGGGAACGGCGGTTTCGCCGATGTAAACGGTCCAGTCTTCCCGGCTGCCGGCAAGACGGGCGGGAAGCGGCAGCGTATATTCCGCCTTTTTCAGGTTTTCCGAGTTGTCAAAACGGATTTCCGGCTTCATGTATTGTGCGCTGTCAACGGCGGTTATGAAGTACCCGTCGGGAATCAGAAGATGCAGCAGTCCTTCCGTTTTTTGCTTTTCGTTGACGCCGCTCTGAATGGTGATCAGCCGGATTTTGAAGTCGTCCTTGGTCTGCCATTTGCCGATTCCGCGGTTGCCGGTCAGCGGATTGTCGTAAAAAATGTCATAAAACAGGATTTTTTTTAATTCCAATCGGGAAAAGATGTGGCCGAGTTCCTCAAAGTCTTTCATTTTTCCCGTTTTTGCGCCTTCGCTGGCAAATTTGGCCCGATAGGCCTTGATCTCGCGCGGATTTTGACTGTAAGAAATGATTTTTTTGAAATCCTGCACCACAACCGTGCCGTCGGCGTCGATATAGTCAAAATCGGGAGAACTGAGGTCATATTCGCTGTCGTCGGCAACAAGCGGCGGCTCTTCCGGCGTAATCAGGGCTTGTTTGTATTTGTCGATCAGCCCCGAGATATAGCGGTAAACTTTCATTCCGCCGCGCAGATACTGCTGATAGTCGTAAACTTCCTGCGGCGTAAATTCGGGATGGCGCCGGGCAATGTCTTCGTGAATGTCGCCGTCGATCAGTTCGCCGGGGTATTTTTGTTCGAAGTATTTTGCGGAATCAAGAAAACGGGTGACGGTTTCCTCCAGGCTGACCGGCCGGCTCTGCGGCTTTTCCTCAAGGTTCAAAATGACCGTCGGCTTTTCTTCCGCCGCTGCCGGGAAGCAGAGCAGAAGAAGCGTCAGCAATACCGTTACTTTAAAAAATTTTTTCATTGTTCCCGTTTATTTGGCAGTTTAAAAATACCCCGATCCATGTTATTATATATACCATGATTTAACAAATAGTAATGGTGCGGGTGAAAATGGTCAACAATTATCTTACCGGCAAATGTCTGGTTTCCATGCCGCATATAGATGACGACGTTTTCTCGCGTTCGGTGGTCTATATCTGCATGCACAATCAGGAAGGCGCCATGGGCTTTATGGTGAACAAGCAGCTGAAAGAGTTTTATTTTTCCGACCTCATCAGCCAGTTTAACATCGGCTGCACGGCGCCGGTTGAGCCGATCGTCCTTCATCAGGGCGGTCCGCTGGAACGGATCCGCGGTTTTGTCCTGCACAGTCTGGACTATCGCGGAGAGGGAACTTTGCCGATCGACGACAAATTTGCCGTTTCTTCCTCCGTCAACGTGTTGAACGACATCGCTTTCGGCAAAGGACCGCGCTATAACCTGATAGCGCTCGGCTACAGCAGCTGGAGCCCGCGGCAGCTGGAACAGGAAATCATTTACAACAACTGGCTGGTGGTGGAACCGTCACCGGACCTGCTGTTTAAGACCAAAGACGAGGAAAAGTGGCAGCGGGCGGTGGACGAGCTGGGCTTTGACGTCAACCGCGTCAGCCTGCATACCGGCCGTGCCTGAAAGAGCGTTGCCGCCGCTTGTGCGTGACATCCGTATAAAATGTCGAAAGCCCCGTGGCAAACGGGGCTTTTTTGATGAAAACGAAACGCTTAAATTTTTTCGTCCGGATCACGCAGGACATAGCCGCGCCCCCAGACGGTTTCGATGTAGTTTTTGCCGCCCGAGGCCTTTTCCAGCTTTTTGCGCAGTTTGCAGATAAACACGTCGATGATTTTCAGTTCCGGTTCGTCGATGCCGCCGTAAAGATGGTTTAAGAACTGGTCTTTGTTGAGCGTCGAACCCTTGCGCAGGGAAAGCAGCTCCATAATGCCGTACTCTTTGCCGGTCAGGTGCAGGGTTTCCCCGTTGACGCTGACGGTCTGGGTATCGAGGTTGACTTCGACGTCGCCGGTGCGGATGACGGAGTTGGCATGCCCCTTGGAACGACGGACAACAGCCTGAATCCTGGCCAGCAGTTCGGCCCGGTCAAACGGCTTGGTCAGGTAATCGTCGGCGCCGTAACCCAGCCCTTTGACTTTTTTGTCAGGTTCGGTCAGGCCGGACAAAATCAGCACCGGCGTTTCGATTTTGGCCGAACGCAGGCGTTTGAGCACTTCGTATCCGTTCATGTCGGGCAGCATCAGGTCGAGAATGATGATGTCATAGTCATAAAGCTTGCCGATTTCCAGTCCGTCTTCGCCCAAATCCGTCGTATCTATGATCATTCCTTCTTTTTTCAGCATGGTTTCAATGCTTTGAGAAACCGCATAGTCGTCTTCAACCAATAAAACACGCATTTCGAGCCTCCTTGCCGCTAAAATTCTCTTTTGTCTGTCATCATATATGACAAAATTATAAATGTTAACTTTTTTTCGGAAATGTTAACATTTATTAACAGGATTTTTTTATTTGCCGGCGCATCTGCAGATTTGTCTTGATGAAACGGCGCCGATTGTGCTTATATAATGGTTGTGTTTCAATTTGTTTTCAAGGAGGATCAAATGTCTTTTGAATTACCCGCACTGCCTTATGCCATGGATGCGCTGGAACCCTATATTTCGGCAAAGACGATGGAGTTTCATTACGGCAAGCACCATAAGGCCTATGTTGACAATTTAAATAACCTGATCAAAGACACCCTGTATGCGTCCATGGATCTTGACGACATCATCCGTTCGACCGTCGGCAAGCCGGAGGCCGCGGGCATTTTCAACAATGCGGCACAGGCCTGGAACCATGCCTTTTTCTGGAAATCCATGCGCAAAAACGGCGGCGGCGAACCGGGCGCGGAGCTGAAGGCCAAAATCGAACGCGATTTCGGATCGGTGGAAAAGTTCAAAGAGGAATTTAAGGCGGCGGCCGTTTCCCAGTTCGGCAGCGGCTGGGCCTGGCTGATTGAGGACAACGGTATGCTCCGGGTGGTCAAGACCTCCAATGCCGATACCCCGGTTGCCCATGGTTTTACGCCGATTCTGACCATTGACGTATGGGAACATGCCTATTATCTCGACTACCAGAATCAGCGCGCCGCTTTTGTCGATGCTTATTTGAACCACCTGATCAACTGGTAGTGTCTGTTGTTGACTTTTTTGTCCAATCGTGATATGTTGACAAACAGGATAATATAAGGAGCACCGTAAAATGAGAGCGGGCGAAAGCAGAACCGTCATCAAAAGAATGCAGGAGTTTATGGATAACCTCGACCGGCATGTTTTAAACCAAAAAGTGTTAGGAAACGTCAAAGTGAAGCATCTGGCCGCGGCTTTTCTGGCCTATAAAGCTCTGCAAGGTATGGGGAAAGTTGAAAATGCCGAAACCGCCGGGCAGATTTATGCCGGCGGGCTGCAGGCAATTGCCTCAATGGGCGGCGCTTTCGGCATGATAGGCGAAAAGCATTTCGACGGTCCGGAGAACAGTGATCGCACGGCGTTGAATACGATGATCGTTTCCGCGACTCATTTTATGGTGGCACAGGCAGAAAACGGCGAAAAGCTGTACGATAAGGACGGCCGCTATACGGGGACGGTGGTCAACCGTTATGACCGTGACGGAAAAATCATTGATTCCGTGCCGGTTTATCAAGTGAAAGAGGCGGCAAAGTCGCAAATGCGCAAAGTGGCGAAGAATGTGCAGAACATGTTCATGAACGCCAAAAAGCAGAACGGATAGGCGGAGACGGCCGGTGAGCGAATACGTAACCGAAAAAAAGTTTGTGGTGGCAGAAGGCGACGGCGGCGAACTTTATATTTTTCTCACCGCCAAAAAAGACAATCCCGCTGCGCCGCAAATCATTTATGACGGCAAAGACCATGCCGTTTTTCTGCGTAACCGCGAACAAAAGATCATTTTGGATTATATCCATCCCGATATTCGCGACAAGCTGAAAAAGGCCAAAGAAGTGGTAATGGTAGAAACGCTGCTCGGCGACAATATCAAGGACAGTTATTTTGCCGATATGAAAATTGTTGATCATATTCCCGTTGACTGGAGCCTGATCGGTCTCAGCACCTGGGAGAAGGCGCTGGCCGGCAAACAGTCATAGCCGGAAGACGTCAAAATTCGGAACGTGGCAGAGGATCTTTCGCTTTTTTATAAAAATTAAGACCGGTTGCAGGTGCAGTCGGTCTTTTATGTTGGTTATTCTTGTGTCCAATTGCCGATATATCTTTTGTCGGTTTCAATTCCTTTTTTCCGGGAAGGCGCTCTTTCGCTTTTGGGCAAGCCAAAATGGCGCAGATGGGGCATATTTTGCTGTCCAGATCGCTGAAACAAATCGGTACGTCTGTGTATTCTTCATTTAAGACAATGATATTGCAGAGTTTTTTCATTTGATTTGTACGTCTGCAACTTTTGTCGTGCTTTTGGTCGTGAAACGGTTTTGTTTTCCGGTTTTTTCGGCATTGCTTTTTATTTTGGCGATAAAAACCGTCGCGTTTGAATACGAAATAAAAATGCTCGCTAAACTATGATACATAAACAAAATAATGAAGTTTTTTCATATTTTTTTTATTTTGGTTGATAATAAAATTTTATCAATTCTGTTTATTGTATATCCGAGGCATATTTGCAACCTAAAATTAAGAGTAATCGGGGCTTGTGCTGATTTGTGGCGAAAAAGTGCTTGCATATTTTGTGAATTTGAGGTAATAGACTGACATGACGTTATGGTCCCATCGTCTAGTGGCCTAGGACATCGCCCTCTCACGGCGGTAACACGAGTTCGAATCTCGTTGGGATCACCACTATAAAAAAGCCTCCGTAAAGGAGGTTTTTTTATAGTGGTAAAGAGCCCGAGAGAGATTTGAACTCGTGGGGACGAGTTCGACTACAA
>ERZ780157.177-NODE-177-length-91522-cov-10.248625_pt1 | contig 91522 bp, 92 predicted proteins | sample MGYA00511169_ERZ780157 | MGnify/ENA primary metagenome ERZ780157 (study PRJEB29588, sample SAMEA1965149) | human gut metagenome | biome: human gut; feature: human-associated habitat; material: faeces | place: Denmark | collected 2008/2010 ...
CAATAAACGCACAAACTATTCGAACGCCTGCTACATCATTGAGATATGTCTGTATTCTCGTCTGAGTTGCTTTGTACATTGGACAGCTCCGGTTTGCGGGTATGCAGCCGCCGTTCGATTGATTCGTGTAGAAGCTGAGATACAAGAGCCATTAACGGAATAAAGAAAATCATGCCAAGGACACCGAACAGTTTACCGCCCAGCAAAACCGCCAACAACGTCCAGAACGGGGATAGCCCTACACTGTTTCCCACGACGTGCGGATAGATGAACTGATTTTCAACAAACTGAGTTGCCTGATAGACGATCAAGCATAGGAGCGCCTTGTTCGGAGCCGCCAATAAAGTAAATAAAATGCCGAAAGCGCAGGAGAGAAATCCTCCAATATAAGGAACGAATGCAAAGGCGGCAGTTAAAACAGCTGTTAGCCCCGCATATGGAATCCCTGCAACAGAAAACGAAAGAAAGATCAATGTTCCAAGAATCATAACCTCGACACACTGACCAGAAAGAAACTTCGCATAGGTGTCATGTGCAAGTTTCGAAATATGGCAAATTCTATCTGCAACGGATTCCTTACAGTAGGCATACAGTGCCCGTTTGCTTTGACTGCTCAATTCACGCCATCCAATTAGCACATAGAATGTGATCACAAGTGAAATTGCAACATCAGCAATCGCAGATACCGTAGAGCCAGCAACATTGGCAACTGAGGAAATCACTGTGTTCATTTCGCTCGAAATGCTTTGCAGAATAGATTTCCAATCGAGCGCAGCAAAATGTGCCGACAGTTTCTCTGTGTCAATGCCGTATCTTTGCAATAAGCCGACCCAGTCAGGCCATTTTTCTTGAACAAGAGCAGCAATGCTTTTTACAGATGCAGTGAGCTGTGGAATCGCAATTACACACAGAAGAGCAATAATCGCAATAACACATATCAGCGTCAGTAACAGGCTTATCATGTCTATTTGCCGATCTGTAGCTTTAGTCAGCTTTCGTCGAAGCCTCTTTGCCAGTCCGCGCACGGGTACACTCAGAACAAAGGCCAGCAAAAGGCCTGATAAAATCGGAGCGAGCAAGCCAATACACGATTTTAGAAAGTTGGCAACATAGTTTAGATTGTTGAATGCCGCAAATAAGATCACCCCAAACGTGATTAGTAGAAGCGGCTTTTTGTAGGATTTATCCATGATTACATCCTCGTAAGAAATCGGTTTGTTTTATTATTGGGGAGTATCTTATAGGCAATCCACCAACCAAAGAAACAGACTGGCAATGCAGCGAGAACATCCATGATAGAATGCTGTTTCATAAAAACGGTGGAGAGACTGATACACACGGCGATTGATGTAGCAGCGATTTTCCATCCGACGCTTTGGAGCGCCTTGCAATCCCATAACCCAAACATCGCGGCAACAGAGCCTATTACATGAAGTGAGGGGCAAACATTTGTATTGGTATCGAAACTATAGAATAATTCAATAAAGCGTGTAAGTAGATTATTGCGTACAAATGCTTCTGGCCGCAAATTTTGGCAGGTTGGAAAGAACAGGTAAATCAAAACCGTGATCGTATAGGTGACTATCACAAAATACATCATACGCCGAAATGCAGGTACATCGACGAAAAAAGTATAAACCAACGTACCGATTAGAAAGACAAACCAAAATAGATACGGAATCAACGCCCATTCACAAAATGGTATTATATCATCGAGTCCACAATAGACGGGATAGTAATTTCGTTGCGGTTGCAACCGCTCAAGAAACAAAAACAGCAAGCCGAAAATTGGCCAGTAAAGCAATAGCCTGACGTGAGAAAATTCAGGTGTATTAAGTTTATGGATGCGGAACTCACGGTAATTAACTTCCGGCTTTATATGATTACTTTGCATGACTGTATATCCATTCATAGATTTTATCGGCTGCCGTACATTCCGTCTGCGACCGCATTGCCGCGCGCATTTTAGAAAGAAGCACTGGGGCATTTAGCGTTTTTATTGTGGTGTCTGCGATTGCTTTTGGCGTATTGGCTGTGACGGCCATTCCATTACGCAGAAAAAAATTCAGATTATGTGTCTCGCAGCCAGCCACTGCATCGATAAGCACCATTGGTAACTCTGCCGCCATTGCCTCAGATGTACTTAGACCTCCGGGCTTTGTCAGGAATAGGTCTGAGGCTTGCATGAGCTGCGGCACATTATTGACGGTTCCCAGAACATGAACTTGAGAATACTTTTCTGTCCTTTTTTGGAGTTTTTTGCGTAAATCATCATTTGTGCCGCATACAACACTAAGTTCTTGTTCTGTTGTGAGGTAAGGGCAGAGATACGATATAATCTCCTCCATTGGACCGCAGCCCATGCTACCGCACATCATTAAAATATGTTGATGAGCAGGAGAGATTCCGGCGTTGGCTTTTCCTGCTTCTTGTGACACACGCTGGTAGAATTGCTGCCGCACAGGGATTCCACTGGCGATCAGCTTTTGAGGTTGAAGTCCACATTGTTCAAACTCACCTAACAGCGAAGTGGACGGAATGAAATACCAGTCCAGCGCAGAATCCGCTGTGCAGGGAGCGCAGGTATAGTCTGTAGAAATGTGGCTCGTTACAAGCTGTAAGCATGGGTGCTGTCGGCGCATTTCTGTCAACGCCAAGGCTGGGAATACATGAGTACAGATAATATTATCGTAGCCTGCAGAGCGGATGTATTGATACATCCGCTCTGCGCCGGAGGAAAGTAGCTTATAGATCGGCGTTCCCTCACAAAAAATATCTTCGTGAGATTCCGCACGCTGATACCCAGCATCAAAAAGCCTTGGAGCATGGCGGTAAATTCGGGTATGCCAATTAGAAATAAACGTGGATGCTTTTTCTGAAATAAACTGCAAAGAATCTGTAATATTGCAGATTTCTCCGCGAGAGTGGTAGGCTTCCTGAACTGCTTGCGCACAGGAGTTATGCCCTGCGCCAGTGTTGCAGCTTAGAATTAGTGTTTGCATTTGAATCTCCTATTTTTTCCTTTGCTGCATAGCAAACAGCTTTTGCAGGCGTGGGCGATTATAGCGCTGGACAACAATAAACGGCAAATTACCCAGCACAATGTAGATAATCGTTATACATACCCCGCCAACACCGGACCATATTTTCAGCAGTCCAAGACCGGCGATAGACAACAGAATATGTGTCCACTCTGCCACGCAAGTTTCTTCTATCATGCGCGGCAAGTTCTCATAGTTTTCCTTTGTCAGTTTCTTTTCCGGCATGATTTTAACGAATATGCGGCTCATATCGGGGATCTTTGCCTGCCATTTCCGAACATGAAGCCGCTTCCATAGTTTTTGCTCTGCCGGGTGGCAGACCCAAGGAAAACGATCGGCGTGAAACCAATGCTTCGGGATCAAGCGCCCCACTACAAAGGAGAGAACCCCTAACGCCGCGATATATAGCAGACACATAAGAAAATGCTTCATAAAAACCTCAACATAGCGGTGCGAAAATACGAAGGACACCATCTACGACCCAGCGGCGCGAATAATGTTTCATATCATAGGGCTTTACCTCTTTACATTTTGCCTGTGTAGCGATGAAATCGTCCTTTATTGCTGCAATAATACTGGAACGATAAAAGAACGAATTGTTTTCAAAGTGGAGAAAGAGACTGCGGTAGTCCAGATTGACAGTTCCTATCGTCGCAACTTTGTCGTCTGATACAAAGCTCTTTGCATGAACGAAGCCGGGAGTATACTCATAAATCTTGATGCCGCCAGTCAGCAACACCTGATAAAAGCTCCGAGACATACGGAAAATCAGCTTCTTATCAGGGATGCCGGGCATAATGATCCGCACGTCTACACCACGTTGAGCAGCGGAAATCATTGCATCCATCAAGTCATCGCCAAGCATAAGATACGGTGTAAAAAACCATGCGTAATCCGTGCTTTGAGAAAGCAAGTCAATAAAGAGCTGATTACTGGTAGCTTCATGGTTAAGGGGCGAATCGTAGTAACTAAGCACATAACCATCAAATGTGTGCGGCGGCGCAGGATACCTTTTGGGATATGTGGGCATTGCAAGCTGTCCTGCTTCTTTTTCCAGCGAAAATGCGTTCCAAAAGGTCAAGAACATATGGGTAAAATTTTTTACTGGCTCACCAGTAATCCGAAAGCCTGTGTCCTTCCAGTGTCCATAGGGATGTTCCAAATTGATATACCGATCTGATAAGTTGATACCTCCGCTATAAGCAACTTCGTTGTCAATAATCAGCATTTTGCGATGATCGCGATAGTTTGCAGTTCCTTTTAAGGCAAGGAAAGGATTAAAAGGAATACATGGAATGCCTTTCTTTTTCAGTTCACGGACATTACTGAAATTGAACGAAGAAATACTGCCAAGATCATCGTATATCACACGTACATCAACGCCCTGCTCCATTTTTACTTCCAGTTCGTTCACGATTGCGTCCCACATATGCCCCGGCTCAATAATGAAGTATTCTACGTAAATCGAGTTTCTTGCATTTTTCAAATCGGCAAGCATATCAGGGAACATATTATCGCCCAACGGATAGTAACGAACCTGCTCAACTGCACACATCGGATATTGCGTTTTTTCTTCCAGCCACCGCACTGTTTGCCCCATGCGTTTTTCGCCGTCAAAGGGCGCTTCTTTTATTGGAAGAGGCTGCGGATTGCAACTCTTTTGAACTTGCTGCAAGCGCCTTTTTAGAGGGCGGGCCGTCCGTTTATTTCCAAAGAGCAGATATAGTAACGCTCCTACCAAAGGTAGTGACAGAATAACCAGCAGCCAAAGCAATTTATAAGCGGTTTCATCTCTCTTTATAATAATAAATACCACCAAGAAAAACGCTGCAACGGAAAGCAGTGACACAATAATCGGTGCGTAAGGGGTCAGCCATTTCATCAACAGCAAAAGCCAGAGCGATTGTAAAGCCACCGCTGGAATAATTGTTAGAATGCGTCGAATGATTTTTCCCATATGTTTACCCCCCTCTATGTTATTTCTCCTCCGAAGATGCTTCCCAATCGCAAACTATTTGTGCCATTTCCTGTGGGGTTTCTTTATAGCCTCGTAATACCCACGCATTCATAAGCCCAAACAATCCATATGTAATAAATTGGATAAAGTAGTGCGTTTTGGCATCGGCATTAGCGACAATGGATGCCGCTTCTTGTAAATAGAAGTTTAGAATCACATATTGGCGATCAGCTGAGTAGAGCAGATCACAAATAGGACGAGTGGAAAGGCAAAATTCAAAAAACAGCCTGATGCCGTCATAACTACCAGTGGCGAAGTTGGTAGCACCGTGTTCGTCGGAAAAGCGCTTCCACAGACATGTGATTTTGAAAGACAGAACTTCATCTTTACTTTTGAAATAACGGAAATAAGTGGAGCGACCTACATCTGCCTTGGCAGTCATCTCCTCAATACTGATTTTTTCAATGGGTTTTTCTTTCATTAGTTCCAGCAACGCTGTACCCATACATTCTTTCAGATAGTCTGTTGTAGCCGTTGTCCTTCGCATAAGAAACGTCTCCTTTAATTGCGTATCATTGAAACAAGGATTGTCATTTGTTCCACTTTCGCTCGGACTATTGACAACGCCTGCTTCTGTGATATTCATAGCATCTATGATACTATCGTTTCATTTATACTATCATTTGCTATTTGCCCTGTCAAGCTAAAATGCGAGTACGACGAGCAGAAAGGAAAACTATGGGTACGATTTTTTCCCGTGTAAAACTCAGCGGAAAGCATGTGGCCGCCCTCTTGGCGCTGATGCTGCTCTCCGCTGTGACAGCCATGCTGCTGCCTACTGCCCTGGCCAGTATGATTGACATCGGAGTGGCCGGAGAAAACCGAAACACCATCCTAATCATTGCGGCGGTGATGGCAACCCTGGCCATTCTGCGGCTCTGTGTTTATTATATCTGAGCTATTCACAGTAAAGTTGGACATTTGTATTCAGCGGGAGAAAATAACCTTGACAAATCTCGTCTCAGAAAATGATCCTGCTCCAATACGCAAAGGAGCACCGTTTCCCGAATCCGACCTTTTTCGTGGACGATGGATATAGCGGTACGAACTTTGACCGTCCCGGCTTTCAAGCTATGCTTGCGGAAATCGAAGCGGGCAGAGTGGCAGTCTGCTGTACGAAAGACCTATCACGACTGGGGCGTAATTCCTCGCTGACAGGGCTGTATATCAACTTCACATTCCCAAAGTACAATGTGCGCTATATTGCCATCAACGACCATTTTGACACCATCGACCCCAACAGTACCGACAGCGATATTGCGGGCATCAAGAACTGGTTCAATGACAGCCTTGCATAAAGCATGACAAGAACAACCGCGGTGCGGGTGTAATCAGAAATCTACAACATAGGAAAGCTCTGTGCTGCGTGTTGAACGCGGCACAGAGCTTTTTCCGTTTCTGGCGGTTTGGGGCGGCATATTTGATGCCCTGTACGCAGGACGCACCTTTGCACTTCACGGAATCGGATAATAACCAGCCGAACCGCAAAAGGTCACGCGAAGCCGCGCACCGGCTGCACGATACCGTGAATCGCGGAACGATGCAATCCATACGCGCAGACGGCAGATACTTCACGAATCAGGCAAGCATTGATTTTTCTCACCTGATTTCACGCCAGCTTTGCCCGAAAATCTCTGCAAATCCGGTTCGTTTGGAAAGTGTTCACAGTTTAATTTGCAAAATCGTCTTGGCAAAGACATCTGGGGTTAAATCAATCTTGATGACCGGAGGTAGAAAATATCTACCCCATTTCTGACTGATAGGATGGATTTGTATGCGATTTAGGGTCGAAAATCAAGGATTATTTCTCCTGTACGCGGTTTCAGAAAATACAGACATATGATTTTACATCGTACCTAAAGCGCAGCTTAGACGGTGAGTAGGACGGCTTTTTCGCCTTTTCAATTTTGCATAAAACAACTATTTCACAGCCCTTTGATGGGGTGCAACCGCTGGTTGCTAATTTTTCAACCTCGCTTGGTGGACTTTTCGAGCCTCTTTTGATAAACTGAACACAGAAAATCTGCAAAGGAGAACCCGTCCATGACACTTGGAGAGAATATTGTACGCCTGCGAACACAGAAGAACTGGTCGCAGGGCGACCTTGCCGACGCGCTGGAGATCTCACGCCAGAGCGTATCCAAATGGGAGACCGACGCATCTATTCCCGAACTCGACAAGCTCTTAAAACTCTCTGAGCTTTTTGGAGTGACACTTGACGAACTCGTGCGTGGTGAAGACGTACCGAAGACAGAACCTGTGCCCGCGTCCTTTACACCGCAGGCAACACCCGAGCGTGAAAAGCGCCGTACCATCGCTGGAACAGTTTTACTGTGTACTGGTGCAGTCATTCTGGTTTTCTGCCTGCTGCTCGCCGGTGATCTGCTGACAGGGCTGCTGTTCGCGTCACCGTTCCTCATCTGCGGCATCATCTGCTTTGCTGTGAAGCAGCGCACTGGTCTCTACTGTGGCTGGGCGGTCTATCTCTGCGTTGATTTTTACCTTCGCTTTGCGATCGGCGTTTCGTGGACGACCATCTTCATGACGCACCTATGGACGTATGAGATGAACTATATGTGTCTTGCTATCGCGTGGGTGCAGTTTTTCGCTATGCTCGCGATGATCGTCTGCACGATGCGCTCCTACCGTGCGCTCAAGCTGCCCGCAACGAAAAAAGAGGTTACGTGGCTTATCGTCGGCTGGCTCGCCGCGCTACCGCTTTTGATGAGCTACGGCATCATGCCGCTCATGCCGCTCACCTACAGCAAGTTCTCCCCATATTTCTTCATCAACGTTCTGTATAGCTATGTGCGTTTGGCACTCGTCAACGTTTTGCTCGTGCGCACACTTGCCATCTGGCGCGTGAAGCGGGAAGCGAAGAAAGCGAACCGCAATGCGACGGAGACTTAGGAAAATATTACACATGGTCTAAATATGTTGCTTTCTGATCACCATATTGAAAAAACATGAGAACCAAGCCCCTTTACTGTCTGCATTATAGCCGGCTTTCGTTCAAGATGCTTTGCAAAAATGGAAATTCAATTTCTGTTATCCAATGGGTTTGGGACTATCCCCAAAATATAAAAACAGAGCGTTTCGGCAGTCAGCCGGAACGCTCTGTTTTTCCGGTGTGGGTACTCACCGGATTTGCTTGCTGCTCTGCAAGTAAATCCTGATCGTCCCACGCCGTTTTTCGCAAGTGTAGCTACACTTGCTGTGCTTGCTCTTCCTCTCATAATCGCATTGACTCGAACGTTTGTTCTTGTTATAATTGGAATGAGAGATTGAAAAAAGCCTTGGAATGCAGCTAATTTTCATTGGCAAATGGCGGCATCGCCGCCTTGATTACCTATCTGCACAGCAGAGCATTGCTGTCAAGGACGCGCAGCGAGGCGAAGCCAATTCCTTGACAGATTTGCTCGGCTGTGCTACCAGCCATCCCGAAATTACGGAGGACATACGAAGATGAAAACAGACAATTTCTGCAAAGAGAACCGTCCCGAAGCGAAGAAGAAATTGCGTCTGCCCGATCAGTTGGAGCTGGTGATGGAGGATGGGACTGTGTATCGTGTGCGCAGCTTCTTTGTCGCAGAGCAGCAGATGGGGGACGTGCTGGACGCCCTCTCCCTCGAAAAAGTCAATCGGGAGAACTGAATCCCGGCACATTGCCCAGTGGAATCCATAGCCGTGCTGTGGTATAATCCTTGTAGATTTCTGATTGTATCACGCACTGCATTTCGGGAGGTTAAAGAAGAAAATGCAGGAAAACTATATCGTTGGTATTTACGCACGGCTGAGCCGGGACGATGAGCGTGCCGGGGAATCCGTGTCCATAGAAAACCAAAAGGAAATGCTCTCCCGCTATGTGCGGGAACAGGGCTGGACGCTGTACGATTACTACTGTGATGACGGCGTTTCGGGTACGACCTTCGACCGTCCGGGACTGAACCGGCTGGTGCAGGATGCCACGGATCACAAGATCAACCTTGTCCTCTGCAAAGACCTATCGCGCCTCGGTCGTGATTACATCGAAGCGGGCAAGTACACAGACTTTGTGTTTCCGTCCCTCGGCTGTCGCTTCATCGCTTTGAACGACGGCGTTGACACGCTCCGCAAGAACAATGAGATGCTGGTCATTCTGAAAAATGTGATGAATGACCTTTATGCGCGGGACACCAGCAGCAAGATCAAGGCAGTCAAGCTGTCCACGTTCAAGAGCGGCAAATATGTCGGCTGCTATGCGCCCCTCGGTTATAGGAAAAGCGAAGCGGACAAGCACGTTCTTGAGATCGATCCGGTGACTGCTCCCGTGGTGCGGCATATCTTTGATCTGCGCTTGCAGGGCTACGGTTTCCGCAAAATTGCCTTGCAGCTCAATGCGGAAAAAGTCCCTGCGCCAAGGAGCTTTTACTACATGGCAGAGGGACGGGAAAACCTGCGGGGCGAGACACCCTTCTGGAATGATGTGACGGTAAAAACCATTCTCCGCAATGAGGTTTATATCGGTCACATGGTACAGAACAAGACCGGCACGGTGTCCTACAAAAACCACAAACAGGTCAGCAAACCGGAATCCGAATGGATCAAGGTTGAGAACACCCATGAGCCGCTGATCCCACAAGAGACGTGGGACGCCGTGCAGCGGATGGACAACCACCCGGCAAGGGGGCGCAGCGGCAAGAGCGGCACGGTTGCCCTGTTTGGCGGACTGCTGCGGTGTATGGACTGTGGATCGTCCATGCGGTATATGCGGGACTATCGCAAAAAGGTTTCCGAGAAAGAGCCGGAGTACAAGGCATATGTCTGCAACCGCTACGCATCGGGCGGCAAAAATGCCTGTTCGTCCCACTACATCAACCAAAAGGTGCTGACGCAGATCGTCATGACGGACATTCGTTGCAAGGCGATGTGGGCGCAGAACAGCCGTGAGACGCTGAGGACGCAGCTCCTGGCGAGAGAGCAGAGCGCCAGCGTGGAGCGTACGCGAACGCTGCAAGCGGAGCTGAACGCCATCGGAAAACGGCTCCCGGAGCTGGATAAGCTGATTCAGTCCGCTTATGAGGATAAGGTTCTGGGGCGCATTCCGGAGAGCGTGTGCGTCAATCTGCTCAACCAGTACGAAGCCGAACGTCGTGAAAAGCAGGAGCGTTATAAGGAGTTGACCGGGCAACTTGCCGCCAGCCGGGAAACGGAGTCCTCCGTGGACGCATGGCTGGACATGATGCAGGACTACGCCCAGCTTGAAGAATTAGACCGCCCCACGCTGGTGCGTCTGATCCAGAAAATTGAGATCAGCGAACGCTATACCGTGGATGACCACGAGGAACGCGACATTCACATCTACTACAATTTCGTCGGATATATCGAAGCATAAGCCGTCATTCTTTATTCGAGGTTGACTAACGAGTTTTTCGCCAAAGACACCAGCCGCAAGATCCGTGCTGTCAATAAGGCAAAGGGCGAACGCGGCGTTCCTCTGACCGTCAATGTTCCATTCGGCTACCGTAAAGACCCGGAGGACAAGACAAAGTGGGTCGTGGATGAAGCGGCGGCATTGGTAGTCAAGCGCATTTTCAAGCTGTGCATGGAAGGGCGAGGCCCGATGCAGATTGCAAAGTTCTTGCAGGAGGAAAAGGTACTTAACCCCACCGCCTACAAGAAGCGTGAGGGCATCAAGACACCCAGCCCGGAAACCGCTGATCCGTACCATTGGAACACCAACACGGTCGTTCACATTCTGGAACGACGGGAATACACGGGATGCACCGTCAATTTCAAGACCTACACCAATTCCATCTGGGACAAGAAGCAGAGAGAAACGCCTATTGAAAAGCAGGCAGTTTTCTACAACACCCACCCGGCGATCATTGAGCAGGAGGTCTTTGACAAGGTGCAGGAGATTCGCCAGCAGCGGCACCGCAGGACAAAGACGGGCAAAAGCAGCCTGTTTTCCGGCATGGTCTATTGCGCTGATTGTGGAGCAAAAATGCGCTACTGCACCACCAACTACTTTGAAAAGCGGCAGGATCATTTTGTGTGCGCCAACTATCGCAGCAATACGGGAAGCTGTTCGGCACACTTTATCCGTGCGGTTGTTCTGGAGGAATTGGTCTGGATGCACATGAGAACTGTCATTTCCTATGTCAGCCGGTATGAGGATCATTTCCGTGCCGTCATGGAGCAGAAGCTCCGGCTGTCCAGCGAAGCCGCGATCCGCGGACACAAGAAGCGATTAGCACAGGCTGAAAAGCGGCTGGGAGAGCTTGACCGTCTGTTTATCCGCATTTACGAGGATAATGTGGCAGGGCGCATCACAGATGAAAAGTTTTCTATGATGAGCAAGACCTACGAGGACGAACAGGCACAGCTTAAAGAGGAAATTCAGACTTTGCAGCAGGAAATCGAAGTACAGGAACGACAGATTGAAAATTTGGAGCAGTTTATCCAGCGGGTACGCAAATATGAGGACTTGGACGAGCTTACCCCCTATGCGCTGCGGGAACTTGTCAAGGCAATCTACATTGAAGCCCCGGACAAGTCCAGCGGCAAGCGGCATCAGGGCATCCGCATTTCCTATGACCTTGTGGGCTTTATCCACGTGGAAGAACTGCTGAAACAGGAAACGGCGTAACCGAAGCCACGCCGTTCCTGAGAAAATACGATATTACTTTCTTATGACCCCCCACCATTCGGAGGGTGTTTCTTTTTTGTATTTTTCCTTAAAATCTGTTTTCATCTTGGGGCAGCTATGTTAAAATATAATTGAAATCAATGCTGGGGAGTGATATTTCATGGAACGAATCAAGAAAAATTTTGGCTTTGGTTTTATGCGGCTGCCGATGAAGGATGGCGAGGTGGATACGGCGCAGACCTGTCAGATGGTGGATGCTTTTTTGGATGAGGGGTTCAACTATTTCGACACAGCCCATGGCTATCTTGACGGAAAGAGCGAGCGGGCGCTGAAAACCTGCCTGACCAGCCGTTATCCCCGTGACAGATACGTGTTGACGGATAAGCTGACGGATGCTTATTTCAAAAGCGAGGCGGAGATCCGTCCTTTCTTTGAGAGCCAGCTGGACATTTGCGGAGTGGAATTTTCGACTTCTATCTGATGCACGCCCAGAATAAGAACGCTTTCCGTCATTTTAAGGAGTGCCATGCCTATGAAACGGCCTTCGCGTTGAAGACGGAGGGCAAAGTGCGCCATGTGGGAATATCCTTCCACGACACGGCGGAGTTTCTGGAGCAGATTTTGACGGAGTATCCGCAGATCGAGGTGGTGCAGCTTCAGTTCAACTATTTGGACTATGACGATCCCACGGTGCAGAGCCGTAAGTGCTACGAGGTGTGCCGGAAGTACGGCAAACCGGTCTTTATCATGGAACCGGTCAAGGGCGGCAATCTGGTGAAGCTGCCGGAGGTGGCCAAAGCAGTGCTGGACGACCTGCACGGCGAAAGCCCCGCCAGCTATGCCATTCGTTTTGCGTCAAGCTTTCCCGGTGTGGCCATGGTGCTGTCCGGCATGAGCGATATGCAGCAGATGCGGGAGAACACAAGCTTTATGCAGAGCTTTACGCCGCTGAATGAGACGGAGCTGGCGGCCATCGAACAGGTGAAAACTATTTTCCGGGGAATGAATCTGATCCCGTGCACGAGCTGCCGGCATTGCGTAGCGGGCTGCCCCACGCATATTGCCATTCCGGATCTGTTTGCCCTGATGAACGCTAAGCAGCTCCATCACGACTGGAACGCGGACTATTACTATACGCAGGTGCATACCGCGCCGGGACGAAAGGCTTCGGATTGCGTGAAGTGTGGCCGATACGAAGATGCTTGTCCCTAGCATTTGCCGATCCGACAGCTGCTGATGGATGTGGCGGAGGAATTTGAAAAGCCGCAGGACGCCAAATAAGGAAAATGGAGGAGAAGCGAGGGATGAAACGACTGCTTGCTCTACTGCTTGCATGCCTACTGCTGGTACTGAACGCCTGCGGTACGCCGACAGAGGACGCCGCAAATACGGAGCCATCGGAGCTGACAGCAGAGGAGCTGCCGGAGAGCTGTCGCCGCTGGTTCGACATTGCCGCCAGCAGCGGCACGGCGGAGCCCGACAGCAAGCTGCCCTTTGCGGAAAAGGGCCACGACTGCACCATTGACGGCGGCGGAGAGCCCTGCTTCAACGGGTTCGACTGTGTGCTGATCACCGGCGACGGTACGCTGACCTTTACGACCATGGGCATTCGCTGTGGAGGAGGCCGGTTCGACCTGCCTGCGCTGATGGTGGCCGGTGACGTGACGGTGGTTTGCCCGGACATGGAGCTGCTGAGCAATGGCAACGCGCCCGCCTATACGCAGCTGGGCGGCACGGTCTATACCGACCGGATGCAGGTGAATGGCGAGGTGCTGGTGGCGGACGGCCTGCTGTTAGCCCGCCAGCTTTTGGGTGCTAAAGGCTGTACCTTCCGGGGCGGCGTGGCGCTCATAGATGAATACAACGTTGACGGTGCCGCGGCGATCGTGATGAGCGGCGGACAGGCGTATTTCAACGGTGAGCTTCCCAAGGAATCGACCATCGAGGGCGGAGCGGGGACGCTGGCTGCCGCCAATTTGGCATCCGTCACCGCAAATTCCTATAATGCTACGCTGCTGGATAATGAACAGGACGGCGGCGCGTACTACCAAACGGCCTTCAGCGAGGAGTGGGCTCCGGTGGACGGTGAGAGCGTGATGTGGGACGGTCTTTGCGCGGCGCAAGTGGAGCCGCTGTGCTGGTTTGGCGGTACGATGAAGCTGAACGGCGCGGCCCTTGAAGATCTGCTGCCTTGGGGTGCCCTGCATCTTGAGCTGACCGGAAGCAATGCGATTTCCGGAGAGCTGGGCGGTACAAGTCTGCTGTTTACCGGGGACGGAAGCCTGTCGGTGAGCAAGCTGAGCATCTGGGGCTGGGGCGCTGTGACCCGTCCGGTGCTGGCTGTCCGGGATGGCGCGGAGATCACCGTTACCGGCGGTGAGGAGTTGGCCATCGGCAGCAACGCGGAGCAGGAGGGACTGCTTCTGCTGGAGGACGGTACGCTGACCTGTCCCGCCCTGTGGCTGCAAAACGCGGCGCTGGTGGTGAAAGGTGACACACTGCATGTGACCGGTGATTGCAGCATCGAGAAGGGCAGCGTCACTGTGGAGGGCGGCACACTGATCCTTGACAGCGGCCTATGGCTGGGCGCCGGCGACGTTACCGTTGCCGGCGGCGAGATCGTCGTACCCGGCGGGGAGGATGCCCTGTGTTTGGACAAGGGAAGAGTCACGATAAACGGTGGCACGATCCGCGAACCGTAAGATAAAAAACGCCCGCATACCGGTGGTATGCGGGCGTTTTGAAAAAGCGGGGATCATGCGGCCTTGAGAGTCAGAACGGTGAAACGGATCGGAGCCGCTTCGACCTCTGGTTCTTCCTGCTGGGCCAGCATTGCCTTGACGGCGCTCCAGCAAAAGAGGAGACCGAACAGCAGCGGCACGCAGACGGCGGCCTGATGGCCGACGGTGCTCATGGAAAAGGCGGATACAACCACCAGCATGAGGGAAACCACGGCGATTGTCAGGTAGGCACGGATGTTTTTCGTGGCAGATTCCTCCTTAAAATTTGAATTTTAGGCTTGTGCTTTAAACAATTATATAGTAGAATATTTAACAAGAAAAGTAAAACGATAAAATATGACAGCAGATATCAGGATTACTGACAGTAAAAGGAGACGGAACCATGGAAACAGCACGATGCAGAGCCTTTTTGGCGGCGGCAGAGACCGGAAGCTTTTCCAAAGCGGCGGAAGCCCTCAGCTACACGCCGTCCGGCGTGAACCAGCTGGTGACGGCGCTGGAGAAGGAGCTGGGCTTTCCGGTATTCCGGCGGAATACAAAGGGCGTGACGCTGACGGAAAACGGTGAGCTGCTGCTGCCCACGGTGCGGGAATTTCTGCGGCAGGAGGATCGTATTTTCGAGCTGTCCGCCGAGATGAACGGCCTGCTGATCGGCAGCGTCACCATCGCCTCCTATTCCAGTATCGCCACCCATTGGCTGCCTGCGGTCATCAGTGCGTTCCAGCGTGATTATCCCCAGATCCACATCAAGCTGATGGAGGGCATTTGGCAGGAGGTGTCCAAATGGCTGGACGACCGTGCCGCAGACATTGGATTTTTTAGCTATCAGGAGGGCATGCCCTATGAATTTATCCCGCTGGCGGAGGATCCCATGCTGGCGGTGCTGCCCCGGGATCACCCCATGGCCAACGCGGAATGCTATCCGCTGGAGAACTGTAAATATGACCGCTTCATCATGCCGGCCCTGGGCTGTGACGACGACATAGAGGCGCTGTTCACCCAGAACGGTATTGAGCCCAATGTGCAGTTCACCACGCTGGAGAGTTTCTCCGTCATGTCCATGGTGGAGCAGGGGCTGGGCATGAGCATTATGAACCAGCTTATTACGGAGAAGCGCATCTGTGATATCGCCATGCTGCCTTTGGATCCGCCCTCGTACTGCACGCTGGGCGTGGCCATGAATTCCAAGGCCGATGTGTCTCCGGCGGTGAAAATGTTCCTGAAATACGCGGTCAGGATGCTGACGCGGATCGAGAAAGCGTAAGCGCGGCGAAAGGGGAGGACAGGCATGGAACGCCGACAGAAAACGCCCGGCGGTGATGGCCGCCGGCTTACGCTGAAGGAGTGGCTGGCAAAGCTGATGGCGGTGCCGCTGGGCCGCTGCCTGCCGGAGATCGCCCTGTGCATGCTGGTGTGCTGCATGCTGACAGGCTATATTGTACTGCACTTAGAGCAGAAGGAGCAATACCGGCAGGATACCTTTGAGGTGTACTTGCAGGAGCATGGTCAGCAGGATTCTACCGCGCAGACGGAGCCGGAGGTGACGGTTCCGCAGAAGGGCGTCACAACGCCGCCCGATGAAGCGGCGCTTCCGGACGACGAAGTCACAGAACCGGAAGAAACTACACCCCCGGAACGGGCGGAGCATGTGTATGCCTCACCCAGCGGAAAGCGCTATCACTATGACGCGGCATGTCCCGGTAAGAACGGGCAGGAGATCACCTGGGACGAGGTAGAGCGGCGGGGACTGACACCCTGTAAGAAATGTGCATCATAAGAAAAAGGACGGCGTGGCCGTCCTTTTTCTTATGGAAGCGGTCATCCCCGCCGCACCCGGTAGACCTGGATGGAGATGGTATAAGAGATGACAAAAGCAACGATGGTGATTGCCAGCACCATCAGCAGTGCCGAATAGACGCTGACAGTGTCCAGGGATGCGATCACGTCATCTGTGTTCATAGCAAAATACGTTACGCAGCCGCAGGTCAGCAAAATGTAGATGATGCGGCCCTTTTCTACGCCCAAACGGAACATCAGAGGCAGGTCTATCAGCATCATCAGCAGAGCGCCGCAGGCCACCAGCGGAATGCTGATCAGCGTCTCAGTGTTAAGGGGGACATGCTGCACCACGCTGACTACCACTTGTGACGCGGCGGACAGCAGCGAGATACTTCCGATCAGCAGCAGGCCCAGCGCATACTTGCTGCCTACGATGGCCTTGGCCGTGTAGGGCATCATGGCCGCCAGCTCATCCCATTTGCTGCGCTCATCATAGGCCAGCGCGGTAATAGGCATCATAGCGCCGTAAAATACAGCAAACGCTGAAGTGGGCAAGCCAGGGATACAGGCGAAAACCACCATTAGCAGCAGAATGATCTTCGTCTGCTTGTATAGGGTCAGAATATCCTTTAACAGCAACCCTTTCATCTCCGTGTACCTCCCTTCGCCAGAAACAGAATGATATCCTCCAGATTGGTGTGCTCCAGCGGCAGATCGTGGGGCACCATATCCCGCCGCACCAGCGCACGAACGCCGTAGGGATCGTTCTCCGCGCTGATCACGCTATCCTCCGGCAGATCGGCAAGACGCTCATGGGACAGCCGAACCAGGGCATATTCCTCCAACAGGCGGTCCTTTTCCTCACACAGCACCAGCTTCCCCTTATGCAGGAAGGCGATGTAGTCGCAGATCTTCTCCAGATCGCTGACGATGTGGGAGGACAGCAGAATGGAACGATCCTCCTGCCGGGTGTACTCGTTGAATATATCCAGAATTTCATCCCGTACCATGGGATCAAGACCGCTGGTGGCCTCGTCCAGAATCAGCAGCTTTGCCTGATGGGACAGAGCCACGGCGATGGCCAGCTTCATCTTCATGCCGCGGGAGAAATCCTTGAAGGCCTTGTTCCGGGGCAGGCCGAACCGCTGCAAATAGCTCTCGTAGGTCTCCGGCTCCCACTGACGATACGTGCTTGCCATGATCCGACCTACGTCGTTGGCGTTCAGCACTTCAGGGAAATAGGCCTCGTCCAGCACGATGCCAATGTCCTCCTTGATGGCATGAAAGGCGGCGCTCTGGTTATCCACCCCCAGCACCGATACGATGCCGCTGTCCCTGCGGACGGCGTTCATGATCAGCTTGATGGTGGTACTTTTTCCCGCGCCGTTTTCCCCCACCAAGCCCATAATGCTGCCGGAGGGCAGCGTCAGGTCAAGACTGCCCAGCCGGAAGCCGGGATATTCCTTTGTCAAACCGTGTAATTCGATGGCATTTGTCATTCCGCATCGCTTCCTTTCATTTTCCACATGAGCCGCAGCATCCGCACGGCTTCCTCCTCCGTCAGCGAACAACCCTGCGCCAACGAGACGATCTCGCCCATGTGATCCTCGATCTGCTTCAAATGGGCTTCCCGCACCAGCTCCAGATTCTGCTCCGCCACATAGCAGCCTTTGCCGGGCACCCGGTCGATGAAGCCGTCACGCTCTAACTCGTCATAGGCGCGGGTGGTGGTGATGACGCTGATGCGCAGGTCTTTTGCCAGCGTCCGGATGGAGGGCAGCGCGTCTCCCGGTGACAGCTCACCGGAGAGGATGCAGTTCTTGATCTGGGTGTAGATCTGTTCGTAGATGGGCTTTCCGCTGGCGTTGCTGATGATAAGATCCACAGGAACACCTCCGTCACAACTGTATATGTTCGATATAGACAGTATATGCACGGTAACATAGTTTGTCAAGAGGAAAATAAAAAATTTCCCTGACCATCGGTCAGGGAAATTTTTATACATGCTATGTGGTGCTGCGTCAGAAAACGCGGCGTGCCGACAGGTAGCGGCTGGCATAATAGCTCTCGCTGAGGCTGGAGATGATCACGCCGCGGCTGGTGGAGGCGTGGATGAACTGTCCACCGCCGATGTAAATGCCCACGTGGCTGGCCGCCGAGCTGGTGTTGTAGGTGCCGAAGAAGAACACCAGATCACCGGGCTGCAACTCACTCTGGGAGACGGCGTACCCGTTATTCAGCTGGGGCGTCGCACCATGAGCCAGACTGACGCCGAAGTTGGAAAACACGTGCATGGTGAAGCCGGAGCAGTCAAAACCGCCGGAGCCGGTGCCGCCGTAGGCGTAGGGCGTGCCCAGATACTGCATGGCGAAGGAGACGATATCACTGCCGGAACCGCTGCTGACGACGGTGTCAGTGCTGCCTTCGCCGGCGCTGTCCTCGGTCGTGGCGTCCTTCGCGGCGGTGGTGGCCTTATTGGCGGCCTTGACCGTCACCTTCGGTGCGGGCGCTTCCTTCTCCATGGTAAGATCCAGATCGTCGCCGGTGACATAGCCGGTCTTGTCGCCGCTCTTGACGGCGAAGTAGCCATTCTCCAGACCGGTGACCTCCACGCGGTCACCGTCCTTCAGGGTAGCCAGCACTTCGCTGCTCCCGTCGGACTCCTCCAGCAGAGACATTTCCTCGGCGTCAACCACGCCGTAGGTCTCAAAAGCTTCGTCATACTTCAGAAGCTCGATATACTCCGGGGGAATAAAGCCGGTGCAGTCGTTATAGCTGACCCGGAACCAATCGCCCAGATCCTCCATCACGGACACGATAGCGTCCAGCGGAAGCAGGATGTAGACGTTGCTCTCCTCGGTGGGGTCAAAGAAAAGGGGAATGTCGTTTTCCAGCACACGGCCCACGGACTTGACCTTTGTTTCGCTGGGCAGCAGGCGGGGAAGCTCCGGCTTCTGGCCGTTGGCCTCCAGACCGGATGCCAGCGCGGTCTTGATGACAGCGGCGTCCTGCGCGGTGGCTGCGTCGGTCGTGGTCGCCCATGCGCAGACGACGGTATTACATAGCATTACCGCAGACAGTGCTGCCGCGGTAAGCATACGGCTGTAGTGAAATCTCATTGGGCGCCCCCCCTTACAGCTTTCCGGCCAGCGCACGCTCCAACCAGATGGAGCCAACGTCCATGGCGGCGTACAGGCTGCTTTTTTCCGACTTCTTCACCACGCGGTCGCGGGATTTCAGGTCGGGATCGGTCAGCTGAAGCTGCACGGAAACGCGGGTGGCGACGTCCATATCCTGCTCCTTTTTGGATTCCAGGATCTGGAACATGACGATATACTTATCTGCCATGGAGCCATAGTAGATCAGGTTGTCGATGCGCCGCAGGGGGTGGTTTTTATAAACAAGGCCTTCGCCTTTTTTCACATCTGCCATTGTTTTGTGTCCTCCTGTTTAAGAATTTCCATCGATTAACAGGGGCAAACACGCCGGACAGCACAGCTTTCCGGTGCGTGCTGACCGCCAAAACCATGCTTGCCCTTGTCAATCAACGCTCACCAGTATAGCACAAAAAAGGCCCTGTGTCAAATCGCTGGCAGAAAGGTTGAGAAAAGCGACAAAAAGGGAAAGAAACCGTCTGGTTTCTCTCCCTTTTTTGCGATTTTTACGTCAGATATCCAGATACCGTTTGACCAGTATTTGCAGCAGCTCGTCCCGGTCGATCTTACAGATCAGGGTACGGGCGCCGTTATGGTTGGTGATGTAGGTGGGATCCTCCGACAGAATGTACCCCACGATCTGGTTCACGGGATCGTAGCCTTTTTCCTTCAGCGCCTCATACACCGAGGTCAGCACATGGTGCACCTGCTCGTCCCGATCCTCTGCGGCATTAAATTTTCTGGTATAATCGTCCATTGAGGCACCGCCTTTCTATCCAGCGTTTACTATATCAATTATACGACGGATCGGCGAAACTGTAAAGAGCTATTTTTACTTTGTGCCGAAGATCCGGTCGCCGGCGTCGCCCAAACCGGGCACGATGTAGCCGTTTTCGTTCAGATGGTCGTCCAGCGCGGCGCAGTAGATCTCCACGTCGGGGTGGCGGTCATAGATGAACTGCACGCCCTCGGGAGCGGCCACCAGGATCATCAGCTTGATGTTTTTGCAGCCCAGCTCCTTCATCTTGGTGATGGCCATGTCGGCGCTGCCGCCGGTAGCCAGCATAGGATCCACGATCAGCACGTCGCGCTCGGCGATGTCCTTGGGGTACTTCAGGAAGTAGAAGTGGGGCTCCAGCGTTTCCTCGTCGCGGTACATACCGATATGTGCCACGCGGGCGGAGGGGATCAGATTGAGGATGCCGTCCTCAAAGCCCAGACCTGCACGGAGGATAGGAACGATGGCCATCTTTTTACCGGCCAGCACAGGCATTTCGCAGGTGCACAGAGGCGTCTCGATGGTCTTGAGGGTGGTGGGCAGGTCGCGGGTGGCCTCGTAGGTCAGCAGCATGGCGATCTCGCCCACCAGCGTGCGGAAGTCCTTGACGCTGGTGTTCTTGTCGCGCATCACCGTCAGCTTGTGCTGCACCAAAGGGTGGTTTACGACGTGCAGGGTAGGGAACTTTTCGTTCATGATCTTATCCTCCGTATATAAAATTATTGATGATCCAAAGTAATGGGCAGCCCCTTTGCCAGCCGCTCCCGCTCCGCCTGACTGAGGCGGAGATAGACCGGGCGCAGCTCCTGCGCTGTTGCCATGCGGCCCTCCGCCGCCATGCGCTCCGCCGCGAGACCAACGCCCACGGCGTTCTGATACAGGCTGTCAGGCGGCGCCATGCGGCACGCGATCCCCTGTTCCGACAGATAAGTATAGCACAGCTTAGCGCCATCGCCAACTACTATTTTTCTGTTATTGGAATTTTTCAGCTCCTCCGCCAGTACCTCCAGCGCCACGGCACGATCCTCGCACTGCCGCGTCAGTGCGCCGTCATGGCAGTCAAACACCGCGTTATAGATCTGCTGGCGGCGGGCATCCATGGCGCAGATGACCGTGCCCTCAAAGCTGCGGGCGTTCTCCACCATGGCCTCCAGTGTGGACACGCCGCAGCAGGGAAGCTCCAGCGCCCAGGCCAATCCCTTGGCGGCGGACACGCCGATGCGCAGCCCGGTAAAGCTGCCGGGCCCGGCGGCCACGGCGATCAATCCCATGTCCCTGGCAGTCAGCCCGGCGTTTTTCAGCATGCTGTCGATCAGCGGCATCAGGGTGACGCTGTGGGTCAGACCGATATTCTGGTAGGCGCTGGCCAGCACCGCGCCGTTTTCCACCACGGCGGCGGACACGGACTTGGCCGACGTTTCCAAAGCCAGTATTTTCATGCGATGCCGCCTCCCTCTACAGTGATGATCCGTTCGTTGTCTTTTTCGCCGCGGGCGATGCTTACGATGATGGCGTCGGACGGCAGCGCATCCGCCACGTTCTCGCTCCATTCCACCACGCACACACCGCCCCGCTCCAGATAGTCCTCCCAGCCGATGTCAAACAGCGCGTCGCTGTCGTCCAGACGGTACATGTCGAAGTGGAACAGGGGCGTTTCGCCCAGATATTCGTTCACGATGGTAAAGGTGGGGGAGGTAACGCGGCCCGTGTAGCCCAATCCCTGAGCAATGCCGCGGGTCAGCGCGGTCTTGCCCATTCCCAGACCGCCGCGGCAGGCCACCACGGTATTGGGATGCAGCTGCTGGGCCAGCTGGCGGCCAAACGCCTCGGTATCGGACACACTGTGGGAAATATACTGCATGGTAAACGTCCTTTCGGAAAGTAAAACGGCCCTATTTTGCCATTTTCATTATCGTATCACAAAAAGTTCAAAAAAGAAAGGGGGTAAGACAGGTTTACAGGGAAAAAGTATTGTGGTAGAATGTACAGAGTTTATTTTGGGTTGCTATGCGCCCCAGCGGAGACCACGGAGGAACCATTCATGCAGCGTGTGCGGGAATTTTTACGGGATATTTTGCGGCAGACAGATCTTGTTTTGCTGGCACTTTGCTGCACCGCCACGGCCTACGGCATTCTGATGATCTACTCTGCCACCCGGTATATGGAGACGCTGCGGCTGGTGCTGGTGCAGACCGGCGGCGCGGTGGTCGGCATTATTCTGTTTTTCCTGCTGTCGCTGGTGGATATCAGCGAGCTGATGCGGAAAAAGGGCTGGCTGTGGCTGACGCTGTTCGGCCTCGGCATGATCCTTCTGCTGCTGGTCTTTGGCGAGGCGGGCGACACCGGCAATCTGGCGTGGCTGGATTTCCCGTTCCTGCCCTTCATGGTGCAGCCCTCCGAGATCGTGAAGCTGACCTTCACGGTGGTGCTGGCGTGGCAGCTGGTGTGGCTTCAAGAGAACCGCACGCTGAAAAAGCTGCCGGACGTGCTGTTTCTGGGCGCGCACCTGATGGTGTTTTTCCTGCTGTACTATAAAATTTCCTCGGATATGGGCAGTGATCTGGTGTTTGTGGCCATCTTTATCTGCATGTGCTTCGTGGCCGGCGTGTCCAAGGGCTGGTTCATCGGCGGCGGACTGACGGCGGCGCTGGCCTTCTACATTCTCTGGGAGGAGGATGTGATCGAGGATTACATGAAAAACCGCTTTATCGTGGTGTTTGACCACAGCTTCCACCCCATGGAGGAGGGCTGGCACCAGACCCGAAGCCTGATGACCCTTGGCGGCGGAAAGCTGACGGGCATGGGACTGTTCCACGGCGTACAGACCCAGAGCAAGGACAGCTCCAGCCTGCCCAACCGCCACACGGACTTTATCTTCTCCGTCATCGGCGAGGAGCTGGGGTTCATTGGCTGCCTGCTGGCGCTGGCGATTCTGGCGGCTATCGTGCTGCGGTGCATCTATGTGGCCCGCAACGCCCACAGTAAGCTGGACGCCTACATCTGCGTGGGCGTGGTGGGCATGCTGATCTTCCAGATACTGGCTAACGTGGGCATGTGCCTGTTCGTGATGCCGGTCATCGGCCTGACGCTGCCGTTTTTCAGCTATGGCGGCACCTCCATTCTGGCGACCTTTGCGGCCATGGGATTGGTCTCCGGCGTCCACAGCCGCTCGCGTCCGGATTGGCTGCGGAAATAATCGTATAAAGTACGACCGCCGTACAGCGTTTGCTGTACGGTGGTCGTTTGTTATGCTGTGGTTCCGGCGGCTGTGCGCCGGGCGTACAGGGTGTTCAGACGGGAATACATGTCGGCCTCGCCTGTATAGCCTACCGTAACCACACGATTGCCCAGCCGCAGGATCAGATCGTGGTGATGCCGGAGAACGTCCGCCGGGACGTTCTCGTTGTTGTTCCAATCCTCCTGAAGCGTACTGGTATATTGGCGGTACATGGCCTGATCCCAGCCGGTGATCTGCACCGTCTGCCAATCGCCGTGGGCGGCTGCCTTTTCGGCGTAGTACTTCTCCGCCAGAGACTCGCTGCGGATATCCTCGACGCAGACCCAATAGCTGAAAGGGCAATAGCCCCAGCCGGGATAGTCGTCGCCAAACCAGACGGTGGGGCCGTCCTGTCGGTAGGTAGCAAAGGAGTACAGCAGAGACTTTCCGCCGGTGCCATGTGGTGCGTCGAGGCGATCCGCGTTGTAGTCCAACTGCGCCGCCTCCTCCGGGGACAGGGATTCCAGCATCACCACGGGACAGTTGGAGAGCGGTACATCGTAGTAGTTTCCGGCGGCGCCGACGCCGAGCACCACAAGGAACATCACGCTGATGCCGGCCAATGTCAGCAGCACGATACGGACACGCTTGCGCTTGTGTATCTCCGGGCCGGGGCGGAAGCTTCTGTCCAGCAGATACCGCCGGCGCTGCGCGATGGAGCGAAGAATGGCATATATGCCCAGCACCAGGTAGAAGACGGCCATAAATACCGCGGCGGCCGTCAGCAGCGCGGTGCCGTCCAGCAGCATATCATAGAAGCCGTCGTAGAACTTCATATACCGGAGCTCATTCCGGAGCAGCCAGGGAATCAGCAGGATCAGCACGATACCGGCGCACAGTTCACCCCGGTTGGCGGCTTTGATGGACTCCCGCAGAGCGTTTTCGTCGGTGTTGATCTCCACCGCGTCGGGCCGCGCGGCCCGGTAGATATCCGCCCGGTAGTGCAGTTGGCCCACATACTCCCAACCCAGCTCCCGCATTGTCTCTTTGTACTCCTCCCGCCGGGTGTAGTAGCCGTCCTTGGGTTTGATATGGATGCGGTAGCGGGTAGGAAGTTCGTTGGTTTCCATAAAGACAGCCCGCCTGCGCCCAAAGTCGAACCCGAAGAAATCGACCATCTTTAAGCCTTGCCGGGACTGTTCGTCCAGCCACGCCTCCAGCGCGTCCACCTCGTACCAGGCAAAGGGGAGCTCTTTTATGGTATATTTGCTCTTACGCATACGCATAGCGGCGTCTCCTTTCCTCTGTCAGCGGGTGAATTTATCCAGGGCGTCCAGCAGGCTTTCCTCCCGATCGCAGCTGATCTCCCAGACTTCTTTGCCATTTTGCAGCAGCAGCGTCTGACCGCCCCATACGGCGCTATTTGCGCTGTACCAGGCGTGTTCCCAGCCGGGGACGGTGATCTCCTGTAGCTCAAATAGCTGCGCGCGTTCCCGCGTATAGCCGTCGGCGACCCACTGCCATGCGATTTGGAACACATCCGCGTCGTAGAACCAACTGCTGTAGGAAGATCCCGTTTCGGGATCGGTGATATTTTGCCCCTTTTGCCTCAGGTAGCTATGGTTACACAGCAATTCGGGAAATTCCACTGCCAGAGAGTGATCGTATGTATCGGAAAACACTTGCGCCGCCGTCGGTACTGGAAATTCATCCACAGGGACGGGATTGCCGGGGTCTGCGATTACCGCGCGTAAAATGAGACACAGTACCAGAGCGGCCAGCGGAAGGGCGAAGGATGTCAGTTGAAGGATCTTCCCCCGCCGCAGCTCGGCAGGGGAGCGCTGCGCCCGCTTCAAAAGTATCCGCCGTCTGGTGGTCACAGCACTGACGATACAGGTGACCGCGGTAATTATCCAGAACAGCACAAGGGTTTCCGCAGGAACAAATATCCAGGCGTCTCCGCTTATCAATTGCGCATATATGCCTGTATGCTTCCAGTAATAGAGGAAAAAGATGCAGTAGAGCCATACAGGAATCGCGCACAGACTGACAATACTCCATATCGTTTGGCTTTTCAGCTTTTTGTCCAGCACCTCATGGAGCGTCTCCTCATCGGTGTTCAGCTCCGGCACAGTGGGATCATCGCAGCGGTAGATGTCCAGATCACCGGCCAGCTCGCAGACGTATTCCCAGCCCAATTCTTTGTAATCAGCGACGCGCTCTTTCTCACCATAGGTGCCGGGATTCTGCTTCACGTCGATGCGGTAGCGCACCGGACGGGGCTCGCCCTTTTCAAAGCCCATGGTCAGGCGGGAGCGAACGTCTGTCAGGAACAGGCCCTTCTTCGCCTGGTCGTCCAGCCAGCTCTCAATGGCGTCGATCTGATATAGGTAGTAGGGCAGCAGCTTGATCATACGTTTTCCTCCTCTCTGTCCGCGTCGCGGATGCAGCGGCGCAGACGGTCACATTCGGCATCATACAGTTTTTTCCCCGCGTCGGTCAGCTCATAGGTGCGCTTGCGGCCCTCCACGCTGACCTCCCGGATTATCTGCTCGTCTGTCAGCTTGGAGAGAATGGTGTACAGCGTTCCCGGCCCCAGCGTTATGCGCCCCTCGGTGGTTTCGCCGATCCAGTGGACGATCTCCACGCCGCACAGCGTCCGGCGGCGCAGGGCCATCAGCACGTAAAACATGGGCTCCGACAGGGTCTCCAATGACCGTTTTGGCATGGTGCTCCGCTCCTTTCCTTGAATATCGTTTTACGATATCACTATAACATCGTATTACGATATTGTCAATAGGTGAAAAATTATTTCTAAATTGTGAAGAAAATGCTTGCAATCGGGAAAAAGCTGTGCTATACTCCCTTCATCAATTGAACAGCACCCGATGAGCCTTTCAGAATTCCAACGGAAAACTGAAAGGGGAGGGGACTCTGGAGAATCCCATTGAATTGGGTGCCGAAGGTGTAAGGCGCGAACGCGCTGAATCTCTCAGGCAAAAGGACAGAGAAGACATTTGAGTGTCTACCTTGTTTCTCCGGAGTCGCTGCATGGCAGCGGCTCTATTTTTCTGCGAAAAAGGAGAGAATCAACATGCAAGCCATCGAATCCGTACTGTTTCCCATCGTAAGTAAGATCAACGAATACCTGAGCAACTACATTCTGGTGTTTCTGCTGATCGGCGTAGGTCTGTGGTACTCCATCAAGACCCACTTCGTGCAGGTGCGCTGCTTCGGCGAGGGTATGCGCAAGGTGTTCGGCAACCTGAAGCTGAAGGGCGACAAGCACGACTCCGGTATGAGCTCCTTCCAGGCGCTGGCCACCGCCATCGCCGCTCAGGTGGGTACCGGCAACATCGTGGGCGCTTCCGGCGCGATCCTGACCGGCGGCCCCGGCGCCATCTTCTGGATGTGGGTCATCGCCTTCTTCGGCATGGCTACCATCTACGCCGAAGCCACGCTGGCCCAAAAGACCCGTATCGTCGATCCCGACGGCACCATCCGCGGTGGCCCCGTGTACTACATCACCACCGCGTTCAAGGGAGGCTTCGGTAAGTTCCTGGCGGGCTTCTTCGCCGTGGCTATCGTGCTGGCGCTGGGCTTCATGGGCTGCATGGTGCAGTCCAACTCCATCGGCTCCACCATGAACACCGCCTTCAGCATTCCCACCTGGGTGTCCGGCGTGATCCTGGTCATCATCTGCGCCGTTATCTTCCTGGGCGGCGTGCAGCGTCTGGCCTCCGTTACCGAGAAGATCGTTCCCATCATGGCGGCTATCTTCCTGCTGGGCGGTCTGGCTGTTCTGGTGGCCCGTATCACCTACATCCCCGCTACTTTCGCCATGATCTTCAAGTATGCTTTCCAGCCTCAGGCCATCATCGGCGGCGGCTTCGGCTACGCTATCAAGACCGCTATCAGTCAGGGTGCCAAGCGCGGCCTGTTCTCCAATGAGGCCGGTATGGGCTCCACCCCCCACGCACACGCACAGGCCAACGTGGCCCACCCCCACGATCAGGGCGTGGTGGCCATGATCGGTGTGTTCATCGATACCTTTGTGGTGCTGACCCTCAACGCGCTGGTCATCATCTCCACCCTGTATACCGCCGACGGCCCTCTGGCCGAGTGCGGCGCGGCTGCCGCCAGCACCACGCTGACCAAGGCCAATCTGGCCCAGACCGCTTTCGGCACCGTGTTCGGCGAGAAGTTCGGCGCCATGTTCGTGGCGGTGTGCCTGTTCTTCTTCGCGTTCTCCACCGTCCTCAGCTGGAATCTGTTCGGTAAGATCAACGCCAACTACCTGTTCGGTAAGAAGAATCCCCGCCGCTGCACCGTGGTGTACAGCCTGATCGCGCTGGTGTTCGTGTTCATCGGCACGCTGGCCAGCAACGATCTGGTGTGGGAGCTGACCGACATGTTCAACAACCTGATGGTCATTCCCAACGCCATCGCTCTGTTTGCCCTGACCGGCATGGTGGTCGCCATGTGCAAAGAGGGCAAGCTTGCCAAGAAGAAGTAAGCAAACCTTTGCTTTCTGACATTGCTCTCCCATGAGAAAAGGCCCGAACCGGCATGCCGGTTCGGGCCTTTTCGTTGACAAGTGTACCCTGTTGCTATATAAATATAGGTAAGAGATCATAAGAAAAGAGGTGCCTTATGTACGAATTGAATCACATTATCGGCAATAGCTACTATATCCAGAGCCCCTCCAAAATTGGCTTGGTGAAGCTCAGCGATACAGACGTCTGCCTGATTGACAGCGGCAACGACAAGGACGCAGGCCGCAAGGTGCGGCAGCTGCTGGACGCCAACGGCTGGCATCTGACCGCCATCTACAACACCCATTCCAATGCCGACCACATCGGCGGCAACCGCTATTTGCAGGGCCAGACCAAGTGTAAAATTTACGCGCAGGGCATCGAGTGCGACATTACCCGGCATCCGGTGCTGGAGCCTGCATTCCTGTACGGCGGCTTTCCGCCCAAGGATCTGCACCACAAATTTCTGATGGCGCAGGAGAGCGACGCCAAGGAGCTGACGCCCGGCGTGCTGCCGGAGGGCTTTGCACTGCTGCAATTGCCGGGGCACTTCTTCCACATGGTAGGCTTCCGCAGCCCGGACGATGTGGTGTATCTGGCGGACTGCCTGTCCAGCCGCGAGACGCTGGACAAGTACCAGATCGGCTTCGTCTACGATGTGGCCGCCTATCTGGACACGCTGGAAAAGGTGAAAACCATGCAGGCTGCCGCTTTCGTTCCCGCTCACGCCGAGGTGACGGAGGATATCGCCCCGCTGGCCCAGTACAACATCGATAAGGTGCTGGAGATCGCCGACCACATGGTGGAGCTGTGCGCCGAGCCTGTCATCTTCGAGGAGCTGCTGAAGAAGCTGTTTGATGACTACGGCCTGACCCTGACCTTTGAGCAGTACGTGCTGGTGGGCAGCACCGTGAAGTCGTATCTGGCGTGGCTGAAGGACACCGGACGGCTGACGGCGCTCTTTGAGGACAACCGCCTGCTGTGGAGGCGCGCATAAAGATATCTATCGCCGGATGACCGGAGATCACGACAGCTGTTGCTGCTTCATCCACACGTCCATCACCAGACTGTGGGGCAGCAGCTTCGTCAGCGCCGCCTGTCCCCGCGCCACAAAGCCGTACTTGCACACATCCTTGCCCCGCTTGGCGTCCCGCCACGTGCGGCGCACGATGTCGTCAGGGTCATACATGGCGGCGTATTTCTTCACAATGGCTTCGCCGCCGGTCACGGCCCGGTCAAAGAATGCGGTCTTTGTCCAGAAGGGGCACACCGCCATGACGCCTACGCCCTGACGGCGCAGCTCACGGTTCAGCGCCCGGCTGAAGCTGAGGACGAAGGCCTTGGTGGCGCCGTAAACGTTGATGTAGGGGATGGGCTGGAAGGCCGCCACCGACGCGATATTGATGATCTGGCTGCCCCGGGGCATGTAGGGCGCTGTCAGCTGGCACATGGCCACCACCGCCTGACAGTTCAGGTCGGTCATGTTCAGGTTGACCTCCAGCGGCGTGTCCAGCACCGCACTGAACTTGCCGTAGCCGCTGCAATTCATCAGCAGCCCCACCTGTACCGGTTCCTCCGCCAGCGCCGCCTTGTAAATATTGAAGCTGGCGCGATCCGTCAGATCCATGGCCAGCACCCGAATCGGGAAAGGCACAGTGTCGCGCAGAGCCTCCAGCTTGTCCCACTGGCGGGCGATGACCCATACTTCGTCAAATGTGCCGAACTGGTCAATGGTTTCGGCGAAGCGCTTTCCCATACCGCTGGAAGCGCCGGTGATGACCGCGATTTTCTTCATAGGGCATCCATCCTTTCTTTGCCCCCATTATGCCATGTCCCGTGAGATTTGGCAAGGGACAAACCGCTTGACAGGCGGCGCGGCATTGCCTATAATACGAAAAAAAGCAGTCAGGAGGATTTCCCATGATCCGAAAAGGCATCGAACAGGATATCCCGCACATTGCGGCGATTTATGAGCATATCCACGACAATGAGGAGTGCGGCAAGTCCACCGTAGGCTGGATCCGCGGCGTATACCCCACGGCGGATACGGCCCGTGCGGCGCTGGACGCCGACGACCTGTTCGTCATGGAGGAGGGCGGCGCGGTGGTAGCGGCGGCCCGCATCAACAGGATTCAGGTGCCGGTGTATGCCGATGTACCGTGGCGCTACCCCGATGTACCGGATGAGCAGGTGATGGTGCTGCACACACTGGTGGTAGAGCCTGCCTGTTCCGGAAAGGGCTACGGCACGAAATTCGTCGCGTTCTATGAGGGCTACGCCCGTGAAAACGGCTGCCCCTACCTGCGGATGGACACCAACGCCCGCAATAAGACGGCGCGGAAGCTCTACGCCGGTCTGGGCTATTGGGAGGCGGGCATCATGCCCTGCGTGTTCAATGGCATTCCCGGCGTCCAGTTGGTCTGTCTGGAAAAGAAGCTATAATATAGTGTACCGACCGCCGGAGCCATTCACATGGCTCCGGCGGTTTTCTGCAAAAAATGGCAGCCTTCACCATATTCTTAACGCTCCATTAACGGCGTATGGGATTATAATATGCCATCAAAAAATATGCGCAGAAGGGCGGTAAGACCATGGATATTTGGAAAGAGCTTCAGGACGAGGGCATCGATACGGCGCTTTTGGATGAAATACGTCATTTCCGCAGCCAGTATCCCGCTGCGCCGGAGGCAGAGGCGCGCATTCCCGTGCCGCGCTTTCTGTACTACGGCAAAGAGATTTGGGAGAGCGCGGCGGCGGCGCTGCTGTGCGGCGAGCATCTGCTGCTGGCAGGCCCCAAGGCCACCGGCAAGAACGTGCTGGCGGAGAACCTTGCCGCCGTGTTCGGCCGTCCCAACTGGGATGTGTCCATGTATGTGAACGTGGACGCCGCGTCCCTGATCGGCGCGGACACCCTGAAGGACGGCAAGGTGGTGTTCCGGGAGGGACCCATCTGCCAGTGCGCCCGTTTGGGCGGCTTCGGCGTGCTGGACGAGGTGAACATGGCGAAGAACGAGGCGCTGGCGGTGCTGCATGCCACGCTGGACTTCCGCCGCGTCATCGATGTTCCCGGCTATGAGCGCATCGAGCTTGACCCCGCCACCCGCTTCATCGGCACCATGAACTACGGCTACGCCGGAACACGTGAGTTGAACGAGGCGCTGGTGTCCCGCTTTGTAGTGCTGGACATGCCGGTGATCTCCGAGGATAACCTGCAAAAGCTGCTGCGGAGGGGCTTTCCGGAGCTGAGCACCAAGTGGGTGGAGCAGTTCTCCGCCCTGTTCCGCGACCTGCGGCAGAAGTGCGACAACGGCGAGATCTCCACCAAGGCCCTTGACCTGCGTGGCCTGCTGTCGTCGCTGCACCTGATCGAAAAGGGCATCACCTCTGGCGAGGCGCTGAAGCTGGGTATCATCAACAAGGCCTTCGAGCCCTTCGAGCGGCAGCTGGTGGCGGACGCGGTGTGGAGCCGCATTCCACAGAACGCCGACCGGGCGAAGCTGTTTGGCAACTGATATGGACAGAGAAGATATCCAGAGCCGCCGTGCGGCCAATCAGGTGTGGAACGGCGCGGAAAACTATGACGTCCGTCCGGAGTTCCAGTCCTATGACAGCGATGGCGAGGCGCAGCTGTATTTCAATACCATCATCGGCCTTGTGTACCGGTATTACCAATTTGACCGCTTCAAGCCTCTGTTTCACACCTTTCAGCACCAGCCCAAGGGCGAGCTGTACAGCGGCCTGTTCTGGCTGGGATTGGAGGGCGCGGCCTACCGCCGGGCGCTGCCGGATCGTCCCGTATTGCAGGAGCTGCGGCAGAACTATGCCCGCCGTGTGGTGAAAGAAGCGCATGCCGCCGATCCGCAAAGCGCGGAGAGCCTGCACGCGGCGTGGTTCCGGCGGGCGCTGGGCCAGCCGGAGCAGGAGGACGCCTGGCAGAAGGACGTGCTGGACGCCCTGATCTTCGATCCCACGTGGGACGAGCAGCAGATCATGGATCGCATGGAAGCGCTGCTGTATCAGTACTTCCACCGGGCCCGCCGCAGCGTCACCGACCGTCAGTGGAGCATGTGGGTCGGCCGCTCCATCGGAAAGGGCAGACGCGCCAGCCGCTTCGTGCAGCCCAACGCCCTGCGCCGTCTGGAGCAGTCCGGCGGCGGCCCCGACGAGGAGGAGACGGGGAAGAAGCGCCCGCATCCCTTATCGTTTTTGCAGGGAAGAACGCCGGAGCTGATCCTGCGGCGCTATGTGGAGGACTGTTTCGGCGTGTCCATGCTGACGCCGCCGGAGCTGGCACAGGTAGAGCGGGAGCTGTGCACCGGCGTGCATAAAAACTGCCGCCTGCACTTTACCAAAGGTGAGCCCGTTAAGCACGAGCTGAGCCGGGAGACTGCGTGGGATGTGGAGACATTCCGTCAGCAGCGGAAGAAAAACCGCGCCTACTATCAGGCTCATCTGGTGGAAAACAAACTCATCATCGCCCAACTGACACAAAAGCTGCAAAATACGATCCTGCTGCAAAGCGACGTATCCGTCAATCTGGCCCGTGCGGGGCAGCTTTATGCGCCGATTGCGTGGCGCAGCGCGGCGCTGGAGGAGGAAAAGGTGTTCGTCCAGCGGCAGCAGAGCGAGCTGGGCGACCTGACGGTGGATATTCTGCTGGACGGCTCCGCCTCCCAGAACCGGCAGCAGGAAAAGCTGTCCACACAGGCCTACCTGATCGCGGAAAGTCTGGAGCGCTGCCGCATTCCCGTGCGGGTGACGGAGTTCTGCTCCGTCAGCGGCTGCACGGTGCTGCGGATCCTGCGGGACTATGACCAGCGGGGCAGAAACGATGCCATCTTCGACTATGTGGCCGCCGGGTGGAACCGGGACGGGCTGGCCCTGCGGGCCATGGGGTGGCTGATGCGCCGCAGCCGCAGCGACCACCGGCTGCTCATCATCCTTTCCGACGCCAGTCCCAATGACGACCAGCGCATCCCCATCGGCGCGCTGCCGCTGGGCGGCTATGTGTACAGCGGCAAGCGCGGCATTCAGGATACCGCCACGGAAGCCGGTCTGCTGCGCCGTCAGGGCATCACGCCTGTATGCGTGTTTACCGGCAGCGACCTGGAGCTGGAGGGCGGCCGGAAGATCTACGGCAAGGCTCTGACACGCATCCCCACCATCGGATGGTTCGCCGACGCGGTCAGCAAGCTGATCCAGGGGCAGATACGCCAGCTATAGAGAGCCCAGCGGCACGGGAAGCACCGGCTTCCCGTGCCGCTGCTTCTCTGGGTGAAAAAATGTTGACATCCAAAGATCGATATAGTATACTATCTGCAATATTGAACAGCGATGAAGGGAAGCAGTAGGCGGTCAGCAGATGCCGAGAGAGAGCGCGGTCGGTGTAAGCGCTCGTGACGCCCCGCCAAAGTCGTCCCTGAGCTTTCGGCTGAACGTGCAGTAGGCCGCAACGGCTGCCCTCCGTTAGCGGGGCGCGGTGTGACAGCACCGCATGAGTGCGGGAACATTCCCGAATACAGGTGGTACCACGGACAATCGTTCGCCCTGTTTTGCTATGGCAAAACGGAGCGATTTTTTGTTGCCCTTTTTGCCAAATACGGAAAGGAGAACTCCCTATGCATAAGGAATTACCGAAAGTGTACGATCCGCGGGAGGTGGAGTCCAGCATCTACAAGATGTGGATGGATAACGACTGCTTCCGCGCCAATCCCAACCCCGACAAGAAGCCTTTTTCCATCGTCATGCCGCCTCCCAACGTCACCGGCCAGCTCCACATGGGCCACGCCATGGACTGCACGCTGCAGGACATTCTGATCCGCTATAAGCGCATGCAGGGCTACGAAGCCCTGTGGCTGCCCGGCAGCGACCACGCCGGCATCGCCACCCAGATCAAGGTGGAGGAGGAGCTGCGTAAGAGCGAAGGCCTGACCCGCCACGATCTGGGCCGCGAGAAGTTCCTGGAGCGCGTCTGGGCGTGGAAGGAGAAGTACGGCAGCCGCATCGTGGAGCAGCAGAAGAAGATGGGCGCATCCTGCGACTGGAGCCGTGACCGCTTCACCATGGACGAGGGCTGCTCCCGTGCTGTCCGCGAGACCTTCTGCGAGCTGTATGAAAAGGGCCTGATCTACAAGGGCAGCCGCATCATCAACTGGTGTCCCCACTGCCTGACCGCCCTGTCCGACGCCGAGGTGGAATACACCGAAAAGCCCGGCAATCTGTGGTACGTCCGCTATCCGCTGGCCGACGGCACCGGCGATATCATCATCGCCACCACCCGTCCCGAGACCATGATGGGCGATACCGGCGTGGCGGTGAACCCGGAGGACGAGAAGTTCAAGCACCTGATCGGCAAGAAGTGCATCCTGCCCATCATGAACCGGGAGATCCCCATCGTGGGCGACGAGTACTGCGAGATCGGCTTCGGCACCGGCGCGGTGAAGATGACGCCCGCCCACGACCCCAACGACTTTGAGGTGGGCCTGCGCCACAATCTGGAGGTCATCCGCTGCATCGCCGATGACGGCACCATCAACGAGAATGGCGGCCGCTATCAGGGCATGGATCGCTATGAGTGCCGCAAGGCCATCGTGGCCGATCTGGAGGCCGAGGGCTATCTGGTGAAAACCGAGCCCTACAGCCACAACGTGGGCACCTGCTACCGCTGCCATAACGACGTGGAGCCGCTGATTAGCGCCCAGTGGTTCGTGAAGATGGCGCCCTTGGCCAAGGAGGCCATCCGCGTGGTGGAGGACGGCACCGTCAAGTTCGTGCCCGAGCGCTTCACCAAGACCTATATCAACTGGATGGAGAACGTCCACGACTGGTGCATCTCCCGTCAGCTATGGTGGGGCCATCAGATCCCCGCGTGGTACTGCGATGAGTGCGGCCATATCAACGTCAGCCGTCAGGATCCCACCAAGTGCGAGAAGTGCGGCTGCACCCACCTGACCCGCGAGGAGGACGTGCTGGACACCTGGTTCAGCTCCGCCCTGTGGCCCTTCTCCACGCTGGGCTGGCCCGATCTGAACGCTCCCGACCTGAACTACTGGTATCCCACCTCCGTGCTGGTCACCGGCTACGATATCATCTTCTTCTGGGTGGCACGCATGATCTTCTCCGGCATGGAGCAGATGAAGAAGGAGCCCTTCAAGACCGTGCTGATCCACGGTCTGGTGCGCGACGACAAGGGCCGCAAGATGTCCAAGTCGCTGGGCAACGGCATCGACCCGCTGGAGATGGCGGAGAAGTACGGCGCCGACGCGCTGCGCTTCAACCTGATCACCGGCAACAGCCCCGGCAACGACATGCGCTTCTTCGTGGAAAAGTGCGAGGCAATGCGCAACTTTGCCAATAAGATCTGGAACGCCAGCCGCTTCGTCATGATGAACCTTACCATCGACAAGGTAGAGCTGCCGGAGAAGCTGGAGCTGGAGGACAAGTGGGTGCTCAGCAAGCTGAATTCCCTGATTCGTGAGGTCACCGAGAACATGGATGCCTACGAGCTGGGCGTGGCCTCCGCCAAGATCTACGACTTCATCTGGGACACCTATTGCGACTGGTATATCGAGCTGACCAAGACCCGCCTGAATGGCGAGGACGCCGCAGCCAAGCTGGCCGCCGAGAACGTGCTTTGCTATGTGCTGCTGCGTATCCTGGAACTGCTGCATCCCTTCATGCCGTTCCTGACGGAGGAGATCTGGCAGGCACTGCCCCACGAGGGCGATTTCCTGATCCGCGCCGCATGGCCCACCTATCAGGATGCGCTGCATTTCCCCCAGGCGGAGTCCGACATGGAGAATGTGAAGGACGCCATTACCGCTGTCCGTGCCCGCCGCGCCGAGATGAACGTGCCGCCCTCCAAGAAGGCGCAGCTGATCCTTGTGACCAAGCGGCCTGAAACCTACGAGGTGGGCAAGCACTTCATCACCCGCATGGCCTATGCCAGCGAGGTGACGGTCACCGCTCAGGCTCCCGCTGATCTGAAGGGCATGGTCACCGTGGCGACCCACGACGCCAACATCTATCTGCCGCTGGCAGAGCTGGTGGACATTGCCGCCGAGCTGGAGCGCATCGCCAAGGAAAAGGCCAAGGCCGAGGACAACCTGAAGCGTATCGAGGCCAAGCTGGCCAACGAGTCCTTCACCTCTCGCGCCCCAGAGAACGTGGTCAACGCCGAGCGGGAAAAGGCCGAAAAGGCCCGTTCCCTCATCGCCAAGCTGGAGGAATCCGCCGCTGCCATGAAGCTGTAAGGCAGAGAATGCTTGCCAACCCATAAAATCAGCAAAAAGCTTGGATTTGCCGGTTTCATCGGCGGATTTCGTGTAAAAGCGCAAGTGAATTTTCGTATAATCACCGTAGAGAGTTTTCTCTGCGGTGATTATTTTTTTGCGCCGGAAGCGACAGGAGTACAGCGCATCGAAGCGGGTGCGTTCAGATCGGGACAAAGGAGCGTCAAAATGGAAGTAACGGCCACATGCCAGGACAGAATTCTGGAACTGTATTTGAAAGGAGAGCTGGACCATCACGGGGCGAAAGGCCTGCTGACGAAGCTGGAGCGGGAGATCGAAGCCTCGCTGCCGTCGGAGCTGGTGCTGGATTTCAGCGGCATCACGTTTATGGACAGTGCAGGTATCGCCGTGGCGCTGCGGGGATGGCAGCGTATGCGGGAGTTGGGCGGCTGTGTGGAGCTGCGGCATGTAGCGCCCCAGCCAAAAAAGGTGCTGGAAGCAGCCGGGTTGGGGCGAATGATGGCCATACGGTAGCCATAAACACAAAAACTGCGGCCTAAGCCGCAGAAAAGGACATATACGGAATGACAGGATGACACGAAACGGAGAGGAGCGTACATATGCAGCGCGTTGAAAATTATGTAACACTGGAATTCCTCAGCCGCAGCAGCAACGAGGGCTTTGCCCGAGTGGCGGCTGCCGGCTTTGCGGCACAGCTGGATCCCACACTGGACGAGCTGGGAGATATCAAGACCGCCGTCAGCGAAGCGGTCACCAACGCCATCGTCCACGGATATCCGGATCAGCTGGGCAAAATCGCGGTGAAGCTGAAGCTGCTTCCCAACAACACGTTGGAGATCACCGTCCGGGATTGGGGCGCGGGGATCGAGGATATCCAGCAGGCTCGGCAGCCACTGTTCACCACCGGCGGCGAGGAGCGCAGCGGCATGGGCTTTACCATTATGGAGAGCTTTATGGACAAGCTGACGATAAAATCTGTGCCGGGGCGAGGCACCACCGTCACCATGCGCAAGCGGATCTCGACCCGGATTAAACGATGAGTGAGATGTTTGCACTGCTGGAGCGGGCGCAGGAGGGCGACGACGAAGCCTGCCAGCAGGTATTGACGGAAAACAGCGGCCTGATCTGGTCTATCGTGAAACGGTACTACGGCTGCGGCGTGGAAACGGACGACCTGTACCAACTGGGCTGCATCGGATTCATCAAGGCAGTAAAGGGCTTTGACCTGAACTACGGCACACAGTTTTCCACCTATGCTGTGCCAAAAATATCGGGAGAGATCCGGCGGTTCCTGCGGGATGACGGCGCCATCAAGGTGGGGCGTACCATCCGGGAAAAAGGCCAGACCCTCTGGTCGGCGCGGGAGCGGTTGCGGCATCAGCTGGGCCGTGAGGCGCGGTTGTCGGAGCTGTCGGAGGCTACCGGCATATCGGTGGAGGAGATCGCCAGCATTGACCTTGCCACCATAGCGCCGGAATCCTTGCAGCAGGAGACGGCGGAGGGGCTGACACTGGAATCCACGCTGGGTACCGACGCGGAGGAAGAACGCCTTGTGGAGAGCATCGCCCTCCGGGAAGCCATCGACACCCTGCCGGAAAAGGAACGGATGACGATCCTGCTGCGGTTTTTCAAAGGTCTGACCCAGGAGCAGACGGCCCGGATCGTGGGGGTGTCGCAGGTGCAGATATCCCGGCTGGAGCACCGGGGACTGGAGAAGCTTCGGAAGCTGCTGGCAGATTGACGCCCTGCTGCCGAGCCTCGTAATCGTCCGGCAGAAACTCCGTCATGGTGCCGCGATAGCGCTTGGGCATGAAGGTGTTCTGGCACCGGGGATTATAGCGCTCCTTGATGGCGATGGTCTCATAAAACCGTTTCCACAGCCTGCGGAACTGCACCTCCTCCTCACCGGGCAGCGCTAAGTGCAGGCTGTCGACGGTGAGCAAGCGGGAATGATTTTTCGTATAGACCAGCAGCTCCTTGTGGGTGCGGTCGTAGATGAAGAAGGACTCATTGGCGTAGCGGTCGCAGAAGTGCCGCCGCAGCAGAGGAAGGACGCGATTTTTCGGCTCGATTTCCGCACCCAGTACGCCGCTGTAGTCTGAAAAGCGGACGAAGCCCCGCAGCTTTTCTAACTCGCCGCTCATGTGACGCAGCGCCTTGGCAACGGGATAATACACCGGATCGGCGGTGTTGTGGAGAAAATCACCGCCCTCGTCATAGAGCTTTTTGATCAGCGCGTACAGCCGCGTTTCCTTCTCCGGCAAGCAGGTGAGAAAGCCCCGCCGCACCACATCGGCCGCTGCCTTGGAGCGGCGGAGGATACTATGATATACCCGACTGGCGTGTTCCCGCTGCGTCACCACATAGCGAACATCATACAGCGACCAACATTCCTCATCGCCGGAAAAGGCGATGGGGAATTCTTTATTTACATAACTCTCAAATACGCAGCACAGAAAGCCCTCAAAAGTGCCGTCGTATTGAAGTACCACATCTCGCCAAGTCATACTCTGATTATCCAACTGCGTCGAACAGCGATAGCTGTTCCATTTCCCCGGAGGGGAGCGCGCCGCGCTCCACGGCCTTCAGCTGTTGCACGAGGGTGGCGGCGGAGAAACGAAGTCCCGGCGCGGCGCGGCCATCGCAAAGCAGGAAAAACTGCGCCCGCTTGAGCACCACCCCCAGCTTTTTCAGATCTTCAAATCGAAGGTGCGCCGTGCGGCGGGCGGAGACGATGCGCTTGGCGCTGGTGGGGCCGACGCCCGGCACACGCAGAAGCGTTTCGTAGTCCGCCCGCATGACCTCCACCGGAAACTGCTCCAGATGCATTACCGCCCAGCTGCACTTAGGATCCAGCTGTGGATCAAAATTCGGGTGCGCCTCGTCCAGCAGCTCGGAGGCCTGAAACCCATAGAACCGCAGCAGCCAGTCCGCCTGATAAAGCCGATGCTCCCGCAGCAGCGGCGGCTTGGTATCCAGAGAGGGAAGAAGGCTGTTTTCCACCACCGGAACATAGGCGGAATAGAACACCCGCTTGAGGCGGTATTTCTGATAGAGCGCTTCCGTCAAGCGCAGAATATGCCGGTCGTTGTCCTGCGTAGCGCCTACGATCAGCTGGGTGCTCTGTCCCGCCGGGGCAAAGCGGGGCGCGTGCTTGTACTTGACCAGCTCCTGCCGGCTCTCGAACGCCTTGTCCCGGATCAGTCCCATAGGGCGCAGGATCGCTTCCCGCGATTTGTCCGGCGCCAGCGTTTGCAATCCCTGCTGAGAGGGCAGCTCAATATTGACGCTCATGCGGTCGGCCAACAGTCCCAGCTGCTGCACCAGCTCCGGCGAGGTGCCGGGGATGGCCTTGGCGTGGATATAGCCGTTGAAGCCGTAGTCCTGCCGCAGAATGCGCAGGGCGCGGATCATCTGTTCGGTGGTATAATCGGCATTGCGCAGCACACCGGAGGAGAGAAACAGCCCTTCAATATAGTTCCGCCGATAAAAGCCGATGGTCAGCTCAGCCAACTCCCGGGGCGTGAATGCGGTGCGCTGCACGTCGTTGGAGCGCCGGTTGACGCAGTACTTGCAGTCATAGACGCAACAGTTGGTCATCAGCACCTTCAGCAGCGTAATGCACCGCCCGTCGGCGGAAAAGCTGTGACAGCACCCGGCGATGGAGGAGGACGTGTTGCCGATTTTCCCCGGCTGAAAGCTGCGCTTGACGCCGCTGGATGTGCAGGCGGCGTCATACTTGGCGGCGTCCGAGAGGATCGTCAGCTTCTCCAGAAGCTCCATGGTTCAGGCCGCAGTGCGGCGGCGCTGACTCCGCTGGGGACGCTCCAGCCGGTCGATCAGGTGCATCAGGTTCACAGAAGCGGACAGCGTGCCCAGAATCACGATCACATATCCCATAGCAGTCATAACGATTACCTCCGTTGGAATGTTTGTTCGATGCACATTATATATCGAACAAGAGTTTCTGTCAAGGGAAAATGGAACAAAAATTCTAAAATTTTGGGAAGATATTGACCTGAACAGGATTTTGTATTAAAATAAAGAATAATACCACAAGGGATAGGGGAACGTGCGCTATGACGGAACTGGAACAAAAGTTTATTCAGGCACGGCGAAAGGCCATTGCCGTGGAGTATGCCCATCTGAACGACATGCAGCAGCAGGGCGTGATGACCACAGAGGGGCCGCTGCTGCTGCTGGCCGGTGCCGGCAGCGGTAAGACCACGGTACTGATCCACCGGGTGGCCAATCTGCTGCGCTATGGCCGGGGCAGCGACACGGAGGAGATCCCTATCCCAATCTCGGAGGATATGGTGACCTTTCTGGAGGAGTACGCCGCCCATCCCACAGCGGATCAGCAGCCGTTGATGCAGTACCTGTGCGCGGTGGAGCCTGCCCACCCGTGGGAGGTGTTGGCCATCACCTTTACCAACAAGGCGGCCAACGAGCTGAAGGAGCGTCTGGAGCGGATGCTGGGAGAGGAGGCCCGTGACGTGTGGGCGTCCACCTTCCATTCTGCCTGCGTTCGTATTCTGCGGCGGGATATCGAGCAGATCGGCTATTCCCGTGATTTCACCATCTACGACACCGACGACAGCAAGCGGGTGTTGAAGGATTGCCTGAAGGAGCTGGAGCTGGACGAAAAGACCTTCCCCGTTCGGGAGATCCTGTCGGTTATTTCCCGTGCGAAAGATGAAATGCTGCTGCCGGAGGACTTCCGCGCCTACTGGGAGAAGAACAACGACTGGCGGAAAACCAGGATCGCGAAAGTATATTCCCTTTACACGAAAAAGCTCCGGGATGCCAACGCGCTGGACTTTGACGATATCATTCTGCTGACGGTGCAGCTGCTGCAAGGCCGCCCCGAGGTGCGGGAGTACTATCAGCGGAAGTTCCGCTACGTACTGGTGGACGAGTATCAGGACACCAACCACCTGCAATACCTGCTGACCAGTCTGCTGGCAGGCGGCTATCAGAACATCTGCGTGGTGGGCGACGACGACCAGAGCATCTACCGCTTCCGGGGTGCCAATATCGAGAACATCCTCAGCTTTGAGAAGCAGTATCGCGGCGTGCGTACCATCCGCTTGGAGCAGAACTACCGCTCCACCCAGAACATTCTGGACGCCGCCAACGCCGTGATCCGCCACAATCAGGGCCGCAAGGGCAAGACCCTGTGGACCCGCAACGGCGCGGGGGAGAAGGTGCTCATCAAGACCACCTTCAACGAAGGGGACGAGGCCAACTTCGTGGTAGGTCAGGTGATGATGAACTATAACCGCGGCATGAACTGGAAGGATCACGCGGTGCTGTACCGCATGAACGCCCAGTCCAACGCGCTGGAGTATGCCTTCAAGCGCAGCGGCGTGCCCTACAAGATCATTGGCGGCATGAAGTTCTTCGACCGTGCCGAGATCAAGGACATGCTGGCCTATCTGTGTGTCATCAATAACCCAACCGACGACCTGCGGGTGCGGCGCATCGTCAACGTGCCCTCCCGCAAGATCGGCGCGGCCACGGTGGACAAGGCCCAGATACTGGCAACGGCACAGGGCGTGCCCCTGTATGAGATTTTCCGCCACGCATCCAGCTATCCGGAACTGAAATCAGCGGCTGTAAAGCTGGAAAGCTTCACGGCGCTGATGGAAGAAATGCGGGCCAAGGTGGGGGAGATGCCCCTGCCGGAGTTCTATGAATTCGTCTGCAATCGCAGCGGCTATACCGCTATGCTGACGGAAAAGAACGACATGGAAAGCCGGGGACGGCTGGAGAACGTGCAGGAATTGACCTCCAGCATCCACGCCTTTCTGGATAACCAGCCGGACGATCCCAGCCTGTCGGGCTTTCTGGACGAGGTGGCGCTGTACACCGATCTGGACAGCGCCGAGGAGAGCGACAACTGCGTGGTGATGATGACCATGCACAGCGCCAAGGGCTTGGAATTCCCGGAGGTGTTCGTGGTGGGCATGGAGGACGGCCTGTTCCCCGGCAACCGCGCCATGGGCGACGAGGAGGAGATGGAGGAGGAGCGGCGGCTGTGCTATGTGGCCATGACCCGCGCCCGCGAGCATCTTACCATGACCAATGCCAGACAGCGCATGCTATTTGGCCGCACGACGCCTGAGACGCCCTCTCGCTTTCTGGAGGAGATACCGGAGGAGAACAGCCAGTGGATCGGCAAGCCGGAGCCCCGGCAGGAGCGCCACTGGAGCGACGATTATAATGATGACGGCGGCTTCGGCGGTTTTGGCGGTGGCTACAGCGGCTACGGTAACCGCAGCACTACGGCGGTCGACGGCGACCGCGCGGCGGCGAAAAAGCCTGCCTATGTGGCGGCTGCGGCGGTGAAGAGGGAGAGCGCGCCCCTGATGGATATCAAGGCGGGGGAGAGCGTGAAGCACGCCGCATTCGGCCACGGTCTGGTGCTGTCGGTGCGAGCCATGGGCGGCGACGCGCTGCTGGAGGTGGCATTCGACACGGTGGGTACCAAAAAGCTGATGCTGAAGGCCGCCATGCGGCATTTGACGAAAGAGTGAACACAGGGAGTTCTGATGGACGCTTTGTAGGGGCCGACGACTCTGTCGGCCCTACCGGAGATGCTGCGGTCATCGTCAGGGCGGACAGGGTCGTCCGCCCCTACAACCTATAAGAGATAGCCGCCATGCGGCACTTGACCAAGGAATAAGACCATGTAAACTTCAAGTTGCGCGAAAACTTTCTCCCCGCAACCTGAAGTTGATGGACATTTTGGCGGCGATAGGATAGAATAGGAAAAAGAGAAAACACATTTGACAGGCGAAAGGAGCTGCGAGATGGGATTTGAAATGGGATTTGGCATGTTCAATATCATGTTTTTTCTGATATTCGGCATTGTGATCGTGATGTTTATCGTCACGGCGGTGAAGGGCATCAGCACATGGAACAAGAACAACAACTCGCCCCGCCTGACGGTGGAGGCCACGGTGTCGTCCAAACGGCAGAATGTTGACGTGCACCATCACAATACCGGGGACAACAACGCCATGCATACCACCACCTCCACTACCTATTACGTGACCTTTCAGGTGGCCAGCGGCGACCGGATGGAGCTGCGCGTCGATGGCCGGGAGTACGGCCAGCTGGCGGAGGGCGACTTCGGTGAGTTGACGTTTCAGGGCACCCGCTATCTGGGCTTTGAGCGCCGGGGCAGCAAGGCGGCCTACTACGACCGGCCTGAGGATGGCGGCGATCGCCAGCGAGCCTCGTGGGATCCGGAACGATAAAAGAAAATATAGCAGCAGAGGGACGCTTCCTTGCGGAGCGTCCCTCTGTTGCTATGAGAAAGGGAAAGATTAAGCTTGTATTCAGGAGAGCAGTGCCCGGTCGCTGGCGAATTCATCGCCGCTGACCTTGGCGAACTGCGCCAGCAGGTCAGTCACGGTCAGCTGTTTCTTCTCCTCGCCGGAAATATCCAGGATCACCCGGCCCTCGTGGAGCATGATAAGGCGGCTGCCGTATTGAATGGCGTCCCGCATGTTGTGGGTGATCATCAGCGTGGTCAGCTTCTCCCTTGTGACGATCCGATCCGTCAGCTCCATGACCTTGGCGGCGGTTTTGGGATCCAGCGCGGCGGTGTGCTCGTCCAACAGCAGCAGCTTGGGACTTTTCAGCGTCGCCATCAGCAGCTTCAGCGCCTGACGCTGACCGCCGGACAGGGTGCTGACCTCGGAGGAGAGCCGGGTCTCCAGCCCCAGTCCCAGATCGCTCAACAGCGTGCGGTAGGTCTCTCGCTCCTCCTTGGAGATGCCCCAGCGAAGGCCGCGCTTTTGCCCGCGGCGTGCCGCCAGCGCCAGATTTTCCTCGATGTGCATGGAGGGCGCTGTGCCCATCATGGGGTCCTGAAACACGCGGCCAATGTAGGAGGCCCGTTTGTACTCCGGAAGATCGGTCACGTCGATGCCGTCAAGGAACACCTCGCCGGAATCCACCTGTAACGTACCGGCGGTGGCGTTGAGCATGGTGGATTTTCCCGCGCCGTTGCCGCCGATGACGGTGACAAATTCACCGTCCCGCAGCGTCAGGCTCAGACCATTCAGGGCGGTCTTTGCGTTGACAGTGCCGGGATTGAAGGTCTTGTGCAGGTCTTTCAGTTCAAGCATGTTGCTCCACTCCTTCCTTGGCGGTGTGCTGGGCCTTGGGCTTGCGGCGGGTCTTTTTCAGATTCAGATAGGACAGCGTCAGGAAGATCGCCACGATCAGCGCGGTGATCAGCTTCAGGTCGTTAGTGTTCAGGCCGATCTGAAGCACGACCTGTAGGACGATGTAATAGACGATAGCGCCCACGGAGACGGCCAGCAGCTTTGCGCCGATGTTGTGGAACAGCTTGCCGAAGATCACCTCACCGATAATGACGGCGGCCAGACCGATAACGATAGCGCCACGGCCCATGTTGATGTCGCTGGAGCCCTGATACTGGGCCAGCAGCGCGCCGGCGAGCGCCACAAGACCGTTAGAGAGCATCAGGCCCAGCACGATATTGGCGTTGGTGTTGATGCCCTGCGCACGGGCCATGTGGGGATTCGCGCCGGTAGCGCGGACGGAGTTTCCCTTTTCCGTGCCGAAGAACCAGTACAGAGCGGCCACGATCACAACGGTCAGCACGATCAGCAGCGGCAGCGGGTTATCCAGCGACAGCGTGCGGACGTACCGCTGGCTCAGCAGCAGGTCGTACTTGTCCACGCTGACGGCCTGATTGGCCTTGCCGCCCATGATCCGCAGATTGATGGAGTACAGAGCCAGCTGCGTCAGAATACCGGCCAGAATGGCGGGGATGCCGCACCGGGTATGGAAAAGTCCGGTGATCAGACCGGCCAGCATGCCGGATACCAGCGCGCACAGCATCGCCAGCCACGGGTTCACGCCCGCCCGGATCAGCATCACGCACACAGCGCCGCCGGTGGCCAGAGAGCCGTCCACCGTCAGGTCGGCAACGTCCAGAATACGGAAGGTGATGTAGACGCCGATGGCCATAATGCCCCAGGCCAGACCCTGCGCGACAGCGCCGGGCAGTGCGTTCATCAGCGAGGATAGGAAACTCATAGGTCATGCTCCTTTGCGTTCAAAGTGGGGGAAGGCGCGGCGTTATCCGCGCCTTCCCGGAAAGCGGAGAGGATCAGTCCTCGATGGCGGTGTAGCCGTCCAGCGGAGTGATGCTCAGCGCTTCGCAGATAGTGGGATTGTACTTGGGGGTAGCGTTGGTGTATTCGATGGGCATGGTGGAGATATCCGCCTCGCCGGTCAGAATCTTGGCAGCCATCTGACCGGTGGTCTTGCCCAGATCGTAGTAGCTGATGGACAGGGTAGCTACGCCGCAGCCGGAGCAGAGACCCTCCTCACCGCAGATGGCGGGTACGCCGGCGGGGATCAGCACATTGGCGATGGCCTCGGTGTTGGCGGCGGCGGTATTATCGGTGGGGATGTAGATCACGTCGGCATAATCACAGGCGGCCTGAGCGACGGAAGCAACATCGTTGGTGTCGGTGAAGGCGTATTCCTCGGTCTCGATACCGGCGTCAGCCAGATACTTGGCGACCTCCTCGATCTGATAGCGGGAGTTGGGCTCGGCGGAGCAGAACAGCAGAGCAACCTTCTTGGCCTCGGGGAACCACTCGGTAATCATGGCAGCCTGCTTTTCCAGATCGGCCAGGTCGGAGGTGCCGGAGATGTTGCCGCCCACAGTGCCGGTGAAGTCATCCATGTCCAGCGCCACGCCGTAAGCGGTGATGGAGGTGCCCAGAATGGGGATATCGCTGGTGGCGGAGGCCGCGGTGGTCAGCGCGGGAGTGGCGTTGGCCATGATCAGATCCACGCCGTCAGACACGAAGCCGTTGACGATGGTGGAGCAGTTGACGGAATCGCCGGAGGCGTTCTTTTCCACGATCTTCACCTGACCGGGCAGCGCCTCGTTCAGCGCGTCGATAAAGCCCTGGGTGGCGGCATCCAGCGCGTCGTGCTGCACCAGCTGGCAGATGCCAACGGTATACTTGGCGTCGTCGCTGCCGGTGCTGTCTCCGGCGGGCTCCTGGGTGTCGCCGCCCTGACTGCTGCAGCCGGTCAGACACAGGCTCAGCGCCAGCACAAGGGCGAGAATGAGAGATGTGATACGTTTGGTTTTCATGGTGTAATCCTCCTGAAAATGAATTTTGGTTAAAAAAAGACCCGTTGTACGGACTTGTGGATCCATACAACGGGTTTGATTTAACGCAATTGGTTTGAGCGGCGCTCAAAGCATTGGGCAAACAGATTTCCGGTTACGGGCATCACAAATCGCTATTACTTTTTCGGTAAAAAAGTAATAGGTAAAAAATCGATATGCGATTGCGCAGCGGATCTTCTGTACCATTTCGCTTCGGCTCCTTTCAAAGAATGGTGATACTATAACACGGGCTTCGCGGAAGGTCAACAGCACTTCTGCCCGAAAAAAACGAGAGCCGAATCGGGTGAATTGCAGCATGTTTTACAAAAATTTACAAATACAGGGGAGAGAGGGCCGGAAATCAGACGGCGGACGATTTCATTGAGACACGAAAAAAGCTCTGTGGTTTCCCACAGAGCTTTTGCTCATGTCATATGTTAGATCGCGCGGGTAACTTTACCGGAACGCAGGCACCGGGTACAAACATACACATGGCGAGGCGTACCATTGATCAAAGCCTTCACGCGCTTGACGTTGGGCTTCCAGGGACGATTGGAACGACGATGAGAGTGGGAAACCTTGATACCAAAGGTAACGCCCTTATCGCAGAACTCGCACTTAGCCATCCGTTGCACCTCCTTGCTGTCGTGACATAATGCTTGCAGTTATCGCAAGCAGTAGTTATCATACCAGAAGTTCCAGCAAAATGCAAGCATTATTTGACAAAAATCTGAAAAAATTTTCAAGGGGGAAAGTTGCGAAACGCAGGCGGATACGGTATAATACTTCTAATATACTTTCGAAGGAGCGCACCATGGAAAAAGTAAGACGCACCCCCGCCAGCGTCAAGAAGCTGGCTGAATACTTCCACATGGAGATCCTCTGCAAAGGCGGAGATTACGATACCTGCGTTATCACGGTGTCGGACGTGTTCCGTCCGTCCCTGCAGCTGGTGGGATTTTATGATTATTTTGACACCAAGCGGCTGCTGATATTGGGAAAGAGCGAGATGCGCTTTCTCTCCCGCATGACCACCGAGGAGCGGACGCGGGTCTTCAACCGCCTGATGAGCTACAGCTTTCCCGCTATGATTATCTCCCGGAATCTGGAGGTGTTCGACGAGTTGCTGGAGATGGCCCAGAAGCATGGCCGCACCCTGCTGCGCACCGGCAGTGATACGGTGGACGCCACCAGTCATATCATTGACTATCTCAATAATGCGCTGGCCCCTCAGATCACCCGCCACGGCGTGCTGATGAACATTTACGGTCAGGGCGTGCTGATCTTGGGCGACAGCGGCATCGGCAAAAGCGAGACGGCCATCGAGCTTCTGAAGCGCGGCCATCAGCTGGTGGCTGACGACGCGGTGGAGATCAAGCGCATTTCCGATACCCTCCACGGCACGGCGCCGGAGCTGATCCGCCACTATATTGAAATTCGCGGCGTGGGCGTCATCGATGTGAAGCAGTTGTTCGGTATGGGTGCGGTGCAGTTTGAAACGGAGATCGATCTGGTGATCCAGCTGGAGCAGTGGCAGGACGGCAAGTTCTATGACCGTCTGGGACTGGGCGAGGAGACCTACACGTTGCTGGACGTGTCTCTGCCCATTGTGACCATTCCGGTGCGGCCCGGCCGAAATCTGGCCGGTATCGTGGAGATCGCCACCATGAAGAACCGCCAGACCAAATACGGCTATAACGCGGGCCGCGATTTCGTCACACAATTTGACAGTAAGCTGGACGCTATGACCCAGCAGAACGGAAGCGACCTTTTATGAAATACATCGGCATTGACATTGGCGGCACCAACCTGAAGGCGGGGCTGGTGGACGAAACAGGACAGCTGCTGGCTACCCGCAAAATGAAGGTGGCCGGTATCGCCGATCCGGCAGCGCTGGCATGGACGATCCACGCGCTGAGCGTGGATCTGTGCAAGGATTTCGGCTGCGAGCTGACGGATATCTTTTCCATTGGCGTGGGCTGTCCCGGCGCGGTGGAGATCCGGGGCGGCTCCATCCTGTATACCTGCAACCTGCCCCTGCGGAATGTGCCGCTTCGGCGGCTGTTCCACCAGCTCAGCGACCTGCCCCTGTACATAGAAAACGACGCCAACTGCGCGGCGCTGGCGGAGTACTATGTGGGCGGCGGCCGGGGCAGCAAGCGCTTTATCACCGTCACGCTGGGCACCGGCGTAGGCGGCGGCATCATCCATAACGGAAAGATCTTCCACGGCTCCAACGGTATGGCGGGCGAGGTGGGCCATATGTCCATCGAAATGGATGGCGAGGAGTGCCCCTGCGGACGCCGCGGCTGCTGGGAGCGGTATGCTTCCGCCAACGCACTGAAGCGCCAGACCGCCAAGGCGTGGCAGGAGCATCCCGACAGCATTCTGGCGCGGGTCATCGCCGAAAACGACAATCATGTGTCCGGCCAATCGGCCTTTATCGCCGCCCGTCAGGGCTGTCCGGTGGGGCAGGCGGTCTGCGACCAGTATATCCGCTACCTTACTGCCGGAATCGTGAACATTATTAACATCTTTCAGCCTGATACGCTGGCCATTGGCGGCGGCGTCAGCAACGAGTCGGATGAACAGCTGCTGCTTCCCCTGCGCCGTCAGGTAGCGGCTCATAGTCTGCCCTGCAACTACGATAAAATGACGAAGATCGTCAAGGCCCAGCTGGGCAACGACGCCGGTATCATCGGCGCGGCGCTGCTGGGGAAGAACAAGCGGATCATCTGAAACACCCACAACAAGGAGGCGCTGTATGCGTTGGTATGAGCAATTGGACGAAAAACTGCGGGACTATCTGCCGGACCTGACCGTTCAGGCGGAGGAACCGCTGGCGAAGCACACCTCTTTCCGCATCGGCGGTCCTGCTAGGCGAATGGCCTTTCCCCAAAATGCCGAGCAGCTGGTGCTTTTGCTGAACTTTGCCGGCCAATGCGGCGCACGTCCGTTTCTGCTGGGCAACGGCACCAACGTGCTGTTCCCGGATGGCGAGGTGGATCGCCTGATCGTCAATACCCGCGACATGGCGGGCGTCTGCCTGAGCGACGCAGGCCGCGTCAGAGCCGACGCAGGCGCGACGCTGGCCCGTGTGGCGAGCTTCGCCTGCCAGCAGGGCTTGGCGGGGCTGGAATTTGCCCACGGCATCCCCGGCAGCGTCGGCGGCGGCGTATGCATGAACGCGGGCGCCTACGGCGGCGAGATGGCGCAGGTCATCGACAGCGTGACGGTACTGTTCCCCGACGAGGGCATCAAGACCCTCAGCTGCGCTGATATGGCTTTCGGCTATCGCCACAGCCTGCTGATGGAGCACCCCGGCGCGGTGGTGCTCCACGCGGAATTTGCTTTGGAAAAGGACGACAGCGCCGCCATCCGCAGCCGCATGGATGACCTGATGTCCCGCCGCAGGGCGTCTCAGCCGCTGGAATATCCCAGCGCGGGCAGTACCTTCAAGCGGCCGGAGGGCTACTTCGCGGGCCGTCTGATCGAGGAAGCGGGCTGCAAAGGCCTGACCGTCGGCGGCGCGCAGGTGTCGGAAAAACACGCGGGCTTTGTCATCAACGTGGGCGGCGCCACCTGCGCCGATGTGCTGGCGCTGATGGCGGAGGTACAGCGGCGGGTGAAGGAGCGCTCCGGCGTGACGCTGGAGCCGGAAGTGCGCGTGGTGGACTGACGGAGGACGCTATGGAATTGCTTATCATTACCGGTATGAGCGGCAGCGGCAAAAGCCGCGCCGCCTCTATTCTGGAGGACATCGGCTACTACATCGTGGATAATCTCCCCGCGGAGATGATGGTGAAGTTCGCCGATTTCTGCATCTCGTCTCACGGTCATTATGACCGGGTGGCGCTGGTGTACGATGTGCGGGCGGGAGAACCCTTCGACCTGCTGATCGCCACGCTGGAGCGGCTGAAGCGCACGAATGTGGACTGCCGATTGCTGTTTCTGGACGCGGACACCGCCGCCATCATCAACCGGTATAAGGAGACCCGACGCGCCCATCCTCTGTCGGCGGAGGGGCGCGGCATCGAGCAGGCGGTAATGCTGGAGCGGCAGATGCTCCAGCCGGTGCGGGATCACGCGGATTACGTGGTGGATACCTCCTCCTTCTCGGTGGGGAAGCTTCGCAGCGAGCTGCTGGATCTGTTTGGCCGGGAGCGGGATCGTCAGGGGCTTCACGTGGACGTGATGAGCTTCGGCTTCAAGCACGGCCTGCCGCTGGAGTCCGATCTGGTGTTTGACGTGCGCTTCCTGCCCAATCCCTACTATGTGGCGGAGCTGAAAAACGGCACGGGGCTGGACGCTGCGGTGCGGGATTACGTATTTTCTTTTCCCCAGACACAGGAATTCATGGCGCAGCTGGAGAAGCTGCTGCTGTTTCTGCTGCCCCAGTATAACGCCGAGGGTAAGACGGTGCTGGTGATCTCCGTGGGCTGCACAGGCGGTCACCACCGCAGCGTGGCGGTGGCTCACGCGCTGGCACAAAAGCTGACCGCCGCAGGCTTCGCCGTGACGGAGAGCCATCGGGATATCTCCCGCTGACGGGCAAAAATCGGAAAGAACGTGATGCTTTATGCGGCATAACTTATATCATATCCCTCCTGAACAGGGGCCGAAGATCGTGGGCATCGGCGGCGGTACGGGACTGAGCACGCTGCTGCGGGGTCTGAAGCTCTATACCCGGAATATCACCGCCATCGTCACCGTGGCGGACGACGGCGGCAGCACCGGTATGCTGCGGCAGGACTTGGGTATGGCCGCTCCCGGCGATATCCGCAGCTGCCTGCAATCGCTGGCCAACTGCGAGCCGCTGATGGCTCAGCTGATGGCCTACCGGTTCGCCGACGGCACGCTGGCAGGTCAGAGTCTGGGCAATCTGCTGCTGGCGGCGCTGAACGACATTATGCCCAGCTTTGATAAGGCGGTGGCGGGTCTCAGCAAGGTGCTGGCCATCACGGGGCGGGTGCTTCCGGTGACCAATGAAAACGTCCAGCTGGAGGCCACCTTTGAAAATGGCGCTACCGTGCTGGGCGAGTCCCATATTTTCTATTGTAAAAAGGAGCAGGACTGCCGCATTCAGTCGGTACGCCTGCTGCCGGAGCATCCCAAGGCGCTGGGCGCGGCGGTAGAGGCCATACATAGCGCCGACATGATCGTGCTGGCGCCGGGGAGTCTCTATACCAGCATCATTCCCAATCTGCTGGTGGACGGAATTGCGGATGCCATCAGGGAGAGTAAAGCGTTGAAGCTTTACGTCTGCAACGTCATGACCCAGGAGGGGGAGACGGAGGGCTATACCGTCTCCGACCACATACAGGCGCTGTTTAGCCACAGCTATCCGGGGCTGTTCCGGCTGTGCCTGACCAATTCCACGCCCATCCCGGAGGTCATCGCCCTGCGGTACGCGCAGGAGGGTGCGGAGCCTATCCGCCACGACGTGGAGAAGTGCCGGGCTCTTGGCGTGGAGCTGATCGACCGGCCTGTTGCCGCGCTGGAAAACGGGCTGGTGCGCCACAACCCCGGTCATCTGGCCCATGAGCTGATGACCATTTACGAGGAATATAAACCCAAAGACCCTGCATAGCAAGGAGGGCGGCAATGCAATCTTTTTCCTATAAGGCCAAGGCGGAGCTGTGCCGGGGCACGGTGCAGCGGCTGTGCTGCGCACGGGCCGAGTGCTACGGCGCGCTGCTGTACTGCAACACCTTCACCATGCAGGAGGTGCGGATCATCACCGAGAATCCGGAGTTTGCCGCCCGTCTGCCCCGGCTGTTCCAGCGGGCGTTCAATGTGAAGTTCGACCGGCTGCCGTCGGACGACCTGCCCGGCGGCAAGCTGATCTTCCAGATCACCGAGCCGGAGAAGCTGCGGCGCATTCTGGACACGCTGGGCTACGATCCCCGCCAGTCGCTGGTGCTGCATGTGAACTTCGCCTTGCTGGAGGACGACTGCTGCCGCACGGCCTTCCTGCGGGGCGCGTTCCTGGCGGGCGGCAGCGTCACCGACCCGGAAAAGCGCTATCATCTGGAGCTGTCCACCTCCCACGTGCAGGCCAGCCGCGAGGTGTCGGCGCTTTTGCAGGAGATGGGCTTCCTGCCTCGCAGCGTCATGCGGGGCGGCAGCGCCGTCATCTACTTCAAGCAGTCCGAGCATATCGAAGATCTGCTGACCACGCTGGGCGCGCCGGTAGCCGCTACCGAGATCATGACCGCCAAGGTGGACAAGGAGATCCGCAACGGCGCCAACCGGGCCATGAACTGCGACATGGCCAACGTCAACAAGACGCTGGACGCGGTGGCCGCCCAGCAGGAAGCCATCAAAAAGCTGGAAAGCGCCGGACAGCTGGACAAGCTGCCGGAAAAAATACAGGAAACGGCCCGTTTGCGGATGCAGAACCCGGAGCTGCCGCTGGCCCAGCTGGCGGCGCTGTTCGATCCCCCCATCAGCAAATCCTGTTTGAACCATCGGATACGAAAGATCATGGAGGAGGCACGAAAGCTATGACGAAACTGGAACGATGCCAGAGAGCGAAGGAATTTCATGAGAAGGGTCTCAACTGCGGACAGGCGGTGCTGCTGGCCTTTACGGACGTCACCGGCCTGACGGAGCAGCAGAGCATGGCTGTTGCCAGCGGCTTTGGCGGCGGTCTGCGCTGCGGCGGCGTTTGCGGCGTGGTCAACGCTGCGGCGGTGGTGCTGGGCACGGCCTATCCCGCCACGCTGGAGAACGGCCCCGATGGCAAAAAGCGCTCCACCCAGCTGACGCAGGACTTCCAGCGCCGGTTTACCGAGCGGTTCCGGAAGCTGGACTGCCATGATTTGTTGGCGGAGAAGGACATTGAGGGCACTCCCACCGCACAGGAGCTGGGCGTGACCCAGCATTGCCGCCTGCTGGTGGTGTCCGGCGTGGAGCTGCTCAGCGACATGCTGGACGAATTGGAGGCGCGGTAATGTCCTTTGCCCACCTCCATGTCCATACGGAGTATAGCCTTCTGGATGGCGCCTGCCGCATCCGTGACCTGCCGAAACTGGTCAAGGAGATGGGGCAGACTGCCTGCGCCATTACGGATCACGGCGCCATGTACGGCGCTATCGACTTTTACCGGGCCTGCAAGGCGGAGGGGATCCACCCCGTCATCGGCTGCGAGGTGTATGTGGCCCGCCGTACCCGCTTTGACAAGCAGCATGAGTTTGATACCGAGTCCCGCCATATGGTGCTGCTGTGCAAAAACGAGACGGGCTACCGCAACCTGTCCTATATGGTGTCTCAGGCATATATCGAGGGCTTCTACATCCGGCCCCGTATCGACCTTGACCTGCTCCGCGCCCACAGCGAGGGTCTGATCGGCCTCAGCGCCTGTCTGGCCGGTGAGATCCCCCGCCGCATCATCAACGGCGATTACGACGGGGCCAAGGCCTACGCGCTGGAGATGCGGGACATTCTGGGGGAGGGCAACTTCTATCTGGAGCTGCAGGATCACGGCATTCCCGACCAGACCATCGTCAACCGCGCCCTGCTGCGGATGCACAACGAGACGGGCATCCCGCTGGTCTGCACCAACGACGCCCACTATCTCCGGAAGGAGGACGCCGAGAGCCACGATGTGCTGCTTTGCATCCAGACCGGCAAGACCGTGGACGATGAGAACCGCATGCGCTATCAGCCCCAGAACTTCTACCTCCGCTCCACGCAGGAGATGGAGGAGTTGTTCTCCGGCTATCCCGACGCGGTGGAAAACACCCAGCGTATCGCCGACCGCTGCCAGCTGGAATTCACCTTTGGCAAGTACCATCTGCCGGAATTCAAGCTGCCGCCCGGCTACGATTCCCCCACGTATCTCCGCAAGCTGTGCGCCGAGGGCTTCCAGCGCCGCTACGGCGAGGAAAAGGCATCCTACCGCCAGCAGCTGGAATACGAGCTGGACATGATCGAGAAAATGGGCTTTACCGACTATTTCCTTATCGTGTCGGACTTCGTGCGCTATGCCCGTGAGACGGGCATTCCTGTCGGCCCCGGACGAGGCAGCGCCGCAGGCTCCATGGTGGCCTACTGCCTGCATATCACCGATATCGACCCCATGCAGTATCAGCTGTATTTCGAGCGCTTCCTGAACCCGGAGCGCGTGTCCATGCCGGATATCGACATGGACTTCGGCGATACCCGACGGGGCGAGGTGGTGGAGTACGTCCGCCGCAAGTACGGCGATGACCATGTGGCCCAGATCGTCACCTTCGGCACCATGGCCGCCCGGGGCGCCATCCGGGACGTGGGCCGCGCCCTGAACATGACCTATGCCGAGGTGGACGTGGTGGCCAAGCTGGTGCCGTCCGGCCCCGGCGCACTGCACATCACACTGGACGACGCCCTGAAGCTCAGCAAGCAGCTGTCCGACCTGTACGACAGCGATCCCCGCGTGAAGAAGCTCATCGACACCGCCAAGGCGCTGGAGGGCATGCCTCGCCACGCATCCACCCACGCCGCAGGCGTGGTCATCACCCGCCTGCCGGTGTATGAATATGTGCCGCTGGCCCGCAACGACGAGTCCATCGTCTGCCAGTACAACATGATCACGCTGGAGGAACTGGGCCTGCTGAAAATGGACTTTCTGGGCCTGCGGAACCTGACGGTGCTGGACGACGCGGTAAAGATGGTGCGCCGCCACACCCCGGACTTCGACATGGAGAAGATCCCCATGGACGATCCGGAGGTGTTCCGCATGCTGACGGAGGGCCGCACCTCCGGCGTGTTCCAGATGGAATCCACCGGCATGACCGGCGTGTGTCTGGGCCTGAAGCCCCAGTCCATCGAGGATATCACCGCCATCATAGCCCTGTATCGTCCCGGCCCTATGGAATCCATCCCCCGGTTCATCGCCTGCAAGCACGACCACAAGCTGGTGACGTACAAGCACCCGTCGCTGAAGCCCATCCTGTCGGGCACCTACGGCTGCATCGTCTATCAGGAGCAGGTCATCAAGATCTTTCAGGAGCTGGCGGGCTATTCGCTGGGGCAGGCGGACATGGTGCGCCGCGCCATGTCCAAGAAGAAGGCCAAGGACGTGGAACGGGAGCGGGAAGCCTTCCTCCACGGCGACGCGGCCCGGAATATCAAGGGCTGCGTAGCCAACGGCATTCCGGAGGCCACCGCGCAGACCATCTATGATGAGATCTACGACTTCGCCAACTACGCTTTTAACAAGGCTCACGCCGTTTCCTACGCGGTGGTGGCCTATCAGACGGCGTACTTCAAGTGCCACTATACCAAGGAGTATATGGCGGCGCTGCTGACCTCGGTGCTGGACAACTCCGATAAGGTGTCCGAGTATATCGCCGAGTGCCGCAACTGCGATATCAGGCTCTTGCCACCTGATGTGAACCGCTCTCACGACGGCTTTACCGTGGAGGAGGACGGCATCCGCTTTGGCCTTGTGGCCATCAAGAACATCGGCCGGGGCTTCATCCGCGCACTGGTGCGGGAGCGGGAGAGCGGCGGCGCGTTCCAGTCGTTTCAGGATTTCTGCGAGCGGATGTTTGACTGCGGCGATATGAACAAGCGGGCCGTGGAGAATCTTATCAAGGCGGGTGCCTTTGACGGTCTGGGAGCCTACCGCTCCCAGCTGATGCAGATCTATGAAAAGGTGCTGGACGCCATCGCCAACAGCCGCAAGGTCAATGTGGAAGGACAGCTGGACATGTTCAGCATGACCGGCGGCAGCAGCGGCGGCCATCCCTCGGCCATTCCGCTGCCGGATATTCCGGAGTACTCCGCCACAGAGCGGATGTTCATGGAGAAGGAGACCACGGGCCTGTACCTCAGCGGCCACCCCATGAATGACTACCGTGCCGCCGCCCACGCGGCAGGCGCGCTGCCGATCCACGACATCCTGGCGGACTTCAATGACGAGGACGGCCCCACCCGCTTTGCCGACGGCCAGAACGTCACCGTGGCGGGCATCGTCACCTCCAGCAAGACCCGCACCACAAAGAACAATTCTCTCATGGCCTATGTGGTGGTGGAGGATGAGGCGGCGGCCATCGAACTGCTGTGCTTCAGCCGCACCATCGACCAGTGCGGCAGCTATATGGCGGTCAACACGCCGGTGGTGGTAAAGGGCCGTCTGTCGGTGCGGGACGAAAAGCCGCCACAGATCATGTGCGACACCATTTATCCCCTGAATACCGAGAATCTGCCGCCAGTGGCGGCAAAGCCCCAGGAGCCGAAAAACGCCGCCCTTTTCCTGCGCGTTCCCAGTCTGGACAGCGTGGAGTTCCGCCATATCCGTCTGGTGATGACCATGTTCGAGGGGGAATCGCCGGTGAAGATCCGCCTTGCCGATACGGGAAAGCTGATGGCGGGCAAATGCCTGTGCCACCCCGCGCTGCTGGCGGAATGCCGCCAATGGCTGGGCGAGGCCAATGTGGTGGTGCGGGAACGGCAAGGTTGACAAATGGGAGAATTTTCCGTATGATAAACGAAGAAGGGAGCGTGATAGCATGAGTGTCGGATTTATCCGCGACAAGCTGGAGATCAAATTCCTGATCCTGTACGTGGCGGCGGGTGTGGCCGAGCCAATGCCGCTGAGCGATGTGCAGGCTCTCACCATGATCGACGACGGCATTGATTATTTCGATTTTTCCCAGTGTCTCAGCGAACTGGTCAAAACGGATCATCTGCGCCTGAACGAGCATCAGCAGTATGTTATCACCCCCAAGGGACTGAAAAACAGCGAGATCTGCAAGTCCAGCCTGCCCCTCTCCGTGCGGCTGAAGGCGGACAAGCTGATCGCCGCCCACCGGCAGGAGCTGATTCGCCGCGCACAGGTGCGCTCCACCGTGGAGCGCCGGGAGAACGGTACCTATACCGTGGAGCTGAACCTCAACGACGATGTGGATAACGTTATGCGCCTGCAGCTGATGGTCGCCACAAAGGAGATGGCGGAGGATCTTGCCCAGCGGTTCCAGAAGAACCCGGAACAGGTCTATTCCCAGTTGGTTACCGCCCTGTATGGGGGATAAGGAGGACACTATGACGAAACGTACTATTATTTCTCTGCTGATCGCCGCGCTGGTGGCGCTGCTGCTGCCGTGGTTTGCCGTCACATTTGTCAAGGGCGACAACGGCATGGCTGTCTGCTTTCTGATGTTTTTCGCGGTGAATCCCGTCACGGCGATCCTGCTGGGCATTTTCTCCGGCGGCGATGTCCGTGCGGCATGGTTTCAGCCGCTGCTGTTCGCCGCGCTGTTCCTGCTGGGCACGTGGGTGTTCTTCACCATGGCAGAAATGGCGTTTGTGCTCTACGCCGCTGCTTACCTGATTTTGGGTTATGCCGCCATGCTGCTGGCGTGGTGTGCCGCAAAGCGGAAGCGCCCCATCCAATAATGACCGCACCATCGGAGAACGCTGCGTAGGGGCGGGGTGACCACACCCCGCCGCCCAATGGTGCGGCGTAATACCATGTAGTAGTCATGCTGCCCTGCGAACCGATTACCAATAGAATCCCCACGCCATAAAACACCACGTCTCAAACTGGGACGTGGTGTTTTTTTGCTGTCATAACCTTGTCCCGTTCTTCATACAGTGGAGTATCCAATAACAAACGACAGGGAAGTGGTCAGATGGACGAGCGGTACGCGATCTCACGGTATGAACAGGCGGCGCTGCTGCTGCCTGCCAAATGGCAGCGGCTGGCCCGGCAGCTGCCGGATCACCAGAAGGCACGGGCGGAGGAGCTGCGGCTGCGGGCCGGACAGCCCATGACGGTGCTGCTGCCGGAGGGGGAGGTGTGGCCCTCGCAGGAGCAGCCGATCCCCCGTGTGGCGCAGACCGATCTGGAGCAGCTGTGTGACATGGCGACAGGTTATTCCCGCTATGCCGTCTCCGATACGCTGGGACAGGGCTATCTGACGGCGCCCGGCGGCTTCCGCATCGGCGTGTGCGGCACGGCGGTGGTACGGGAGGGCGACAGCCGCAACCTGCGTGACCTGTCCTCTGTCTGCATCCGCATTGGCCGGGAGCAGGAGGGCGTATCCGCTCCGGTGCTGCCGCAGCTGTGGGAGGATGGCCGGTTTCGTTCCACAGTGATTTTATCGCCGCCGGGGCTGGGAAAGACCACACTGCTGCGGGATATGATCCGCAGCCTGTCCGACGGCGCGGAGGATCGCCCCGCCCAGCGTATGGCGGTGGTGGACGAGCGGGGCGAGGTAGCGGGCATGCACCACGGAACGCCGCAGCTGGCGGTGGGCTGCCATACGGATGTGCTGGACGGCTGTCCCAAGGCGCTGGGCATCCCCATTCTGCTGCGTGCCGCCAATCCCCAGATCATCGCCGTGGACGAGATCACAGTGCGGGAGGATCTGTTTGCCATGGCTGCCGCCGCCAACTGCGGCGTGGCGCTGCTGGCCACCATTCACGCCGCCGATGTGGCGGAATTAAAACGCAAGCCTCTGTTTGCCCAGCTGCTGAAGCTGAGGGTGTTTGAAAAGGCTGTGACCATCACCCGCTGGGACGGCCAGCGCCGGTATGAGGTGACGGCGCTGTGATGGGGAAGCTACTGGGCGCAACGCTGGTGTTGGCGGCGGCGCTGTGGTTCGTGCTGGCCCGTCTGAGGGCAAGGCGGCGGCAGACAGCGCTCCTGCGGGAGTTGGCCGCCGCACTGGACGCCATGGCCGCCGCTATCCGCTGGCAGCGCCGTCCGCTGCCGGATATTCTGGCGGCGCTGGAGCGCTATCCATTGGCCGGGCCGTATTTCCACCGGATAACAGAGCGGATGTGGGAGGGCCAGACCTTGCCGCAGGCGTGGCACAGTGTGTTTTCCGGGCTGTCCCTCGGCGCGGAATGGATGACGGCGCTGGAGCTGACCGGAGACGAGGAAAAGCTGACGAATGGGCTGCTGTACACCGCGGGACAGCTGAAGCAGTTCTGCCGCCAACGCGGCGAGGAGCAGCGGCAGACGGCGAAGCTGTGGCTGGCAGGCGTGCTGTCGGCGGCGGGACTGTTGATTATTTTACTGATTTGAGGATAGCGGTATGGATGTAAATTTGATCTTCAAAATAGCGGCCATCGGCATTCTGGTGGCGGTGCTGAATCTGATACTGGTGCGCTCCGGCCGGGACGAGCAGGCGCTTTTGACCACGCTGGCAGGGCTGATCGTGGTGCTGATGATGCTCTTGCAGCAGATCAGCGACCTGTTCGATCTGGTGAAGCAGCTGTTCTCGCTGTGATGGACACGGCGGCAAGGATCGTGGCGGTCTGTCTGGTGGGTGCCCTGCTGGCGGTACTGCTGAAAAAGACAAGCCCTGACATGGCGCTGCTGCTGGCATTGGCGGTCTGTCTTGGTGTGCTGGCGGCGCTGACCAAAGGACTGGAGGAGGTCGTCACTTTCCTGCGGGAGCTGCTGGAGTGGGGCGGCCTGTCGGCGGAGCTGTTTGTGCCGCTGCTGAAAACGGTGGGCATTGCTCTCATCAGCCGTGCCGGCGGCGCACTGTGCCGGGACGCGGGGGAGGGCGCTATGGCGGGACTGGTGGAAATGGCGGGCGCCTTCGCCGCCATTCTGGTGTCGCTTCCCCTGTTCCGGGCAGCATGGCAGATGCTGGAGGGGTTGCTGTGAAAAAAGGGTTGATAACCGCTGTTATTGGGGTGTATATCCTGGGTTTATGTACCGTTTTTGCATGGGCAGCGCTGCCGGAAAATGTGGAGGATGCCCTGCCGCCTGATGCCCGTGACCTGCTGGAGCAGTTGGACGATGACACTGCCGACAGCGGCACATTGTCCGCCGGGGCGGCCAAGCTGTGGAACAAGGCGTGGACGCTGCTGACCGCAGAGGTGCGAAGCAGCGTGCGGGTGATGGTGGTGCTGCTGGGCGCGGTGCTGCTGTACGGCGTGGCGGAGGGCAGCTTTCAGGCGGCGGGCCATCCGCTGATGGCCAATTTCACGCCGCTGGCCTTTGTGCTGGTCATCACCATGACGGCGGCGGGGGATGTGCAGACCATGATCGGATCCGGCACGGAGACCATGGAGCAGCTGGACGTGCTGGGCAAAGCGCTGCTGCCTACGCTGGCGGCAGCGGTGGCGGCCAGCGGCGGTATCGTGTCGGCGTCGGCCCGGCAGGTCGCCACCGTGTTTTTCTCCAATCTTCTGCTGACGCTGATCCGGAACGTGCTGCTGCCGCTGGTGTATTTCTATGTGGCGTCAGCCGCTGCCGGGGCCATGCTGCCGGGGGAGCCGTTGAAGCGCATTGCCGCCGGGATCAAGAAGGTGGTCACGTGGGCACTGACCGGCTCGCTGGTGCTGTTCACCGGATACCTGACGCTGACCGGCGCGGCATCTACCTCGGCGGACGCGCTGGTGCTGCAAATGACCCGCTCCGTCATCTCCACGGCAGTCCCCGTGGTGGGCGGCATTATCTCACAGGCCAGCGGCAGCGTGCTGTCCGGAGCCGGCCTTTTGAAAAACTCTCTGGGCGTATTCGGAATGCTGGCGGTGCTGGCCACCTGCCTGACGCCCTTTCTGCACATGGCGGTGCAGTATCTGCTGTACAAGGTGACGGCCTTTCTGGCGGGAACCGCCGGAAACGGCACGCTGGTGGAGCTGATCGACGCGCTGGGCAGCGCCTTCGGCCTGGTGCTGGGCATGGTGGGCAGCTGTGCGCTGCTGCTGTTGATCTCCATTACATCTTCTGTATCGGTGGTGGTTTCATGACGTTGTTTCGGACATGGTTATTCGGTATCGTGGCGGCGGCCATGGCGCTGGCGCTGCTGTACGCGCTGGTGCCGAAGGGCGCGCTGCTGACGGTGGCAAAGTGTACCGGCGGCCTTATCATGCTGCTGGTGGTGATCCGCCCGCTGCTGGCGCTGGATCTGAACGGCCTACAGGTGGGCTACGAGGAATGGGAGCGTACCATCCAGCAGCAGACCGACGACTATACCGCCGCCAACCAGCAGGAGATGGAAGTCATCATACAGCAGGAGACCGTCGCATATATTTCAGAAAAAGCGGCGGAGCTGGGACTGACATGCAGTCCGGAGGTGACGTGCCAGCTTCAGGACGGCGTACCGTTTCCGGTGGAGGTGACAATGGATATCCCAAAGAACGCGGCGCTCTCGCGGATCATCGCGGCGGATCTTGGCATAGATGAGGCGCATCAGCGCTGGCGGGAAACGGAGTGAGGCATATGGCGAAGGAGAAGCTCATATCCTATGTAAAAAAGTACAAATACGTGGCGCTGGTGGTGCTGGTGGGCGTGGTGCTGATGCTGCTGCCCTCCGGAAAGGGGGAGCAGCAGGACACGGTGGAGCCTGTCAACGTGTCAGAAGGTTACTCGCTGGCGGAAACGGAGCGGCGAATGGAGCAGGTGCTGGGTCGTATTCGTGGCGTGGGACAGGTGCAGGTGATGCTGACACTGAAAAGCGGTTCCTCTTTACAGCTGGCGGAAAACCGCAGCGACAGCCTGCGAGACACGGAGGCGCGGCAGGAGCGGGATGTGGTGACGCTGAACCGGGGCAGCGGCTATGAGGACGTGGTGGTGACGGAACAGACCTATCCCGTCTATCAGGGCGCGGTGATCGTGTGTCAGGGCGCGGGAGACAGCGGCGTTCATCTGGCGGTGGTGCAGGCGGTATCGGTGCTGACTGGACTGGGCAGCGATAAAATCACGGTAGTGCAATGGAAATAAAAATAGAGCGGTAAGCAGGAGGGCAAAAACATGAAGCTGAAGTGGAAGAAGAATTGGAAGCGGCCGGCGGTGGTGCTGGCGGTGATGGTGCTGGTGGGCGCGTCGGTGTATCTGAACTGGAAATACGCCGGAAATGTGGCGGAGACGGACAAAATTCTGGGGCAGGCCACGCTGGTCAACGAGAACGGCGAGGGCGTAACGGTGGCGGAGGACGCGGCTGCCGCCAGCGAGAACGACTATTTCGCCACGGCGCGGCTGAGCCGCAAGCAGGCACGTGACAGCGCCATCAGCATGTTACAGGAGGCGGAAATGGATGAAAATGCCACCGAGGAGGTGTGCAACGAGGCCAGCCAGACCTTGCAGGTGCTGGCGGGCTACACGGTGGCGGAGTCCCAGATCGAAAACCTGGTGACGGCCAAGGGCTACGCCGACTGCGTGGTGTTCATGGGGACGGACTCGTGCAGCGTGGTGGTGGACGCGGGGGAAAACGGCCTTGAGGCCACTGATGTTGCCAAGATCAAGGATATCGTCATCAACGAGACACAGTACACCGCCGGACAGATCAAAATCATGGAGGCGGATTAAAAGCTGGCATGATGAGCAAGGCGGGGGGTGAAAAACAAAGGCCCCCTCTGACGAGGGGGCTGTCACCGAAGGTGACTGGGGGAGAGACTGATGTTTTGCCGCACATCTTGTGTTTATCGTCTCTCCCTCCGTCTCGGCTTACGCCGAGCCACCTCCCTCGTCAGAGGGAGGCTTTGGGCTGCATCACATCAAAAACATCTTTTCCCGCCGCAAATTATGGTTGTAATTTCCGGCGGGAAATGGTATACTGAACATTACGAATGAGTTTTATTGCAAGGAGATAGAAACGCTATGCCTGAAAATAAAGAATATATGACCCATCAGGAGGAGCTGGGCACCATCCAGATCTCCGAGGAGGTGGTGGCCTCCATCGCCTCTGCCGCCGTGCAGGAGGTGCCGGACGTGACGGGCCTGATGGGCGCCAATGTGTCGGATTTCATGGGCGGCAAGAAGATGACGGCCAAGGGCGTCCGTGTGGAAATGGACGGCGAGGCCATCGTGGTGTACGTATTTATCATGGTGCGCTACGGCTGCACCATCGGCGAGGTGGCCAAGAAAGCGCAGAATGCCGTGTATCAGGCGCTGGAGAGCACCACCGGCTATCCGGTATCCGCCGTGAACGTCCACGTGGGCGGCATCAGCTTCAACTAAACGAAAAAGAGAGAGAAGAATATGACACGCAATACCGCCCGTGAGATCGCCATGCATCTGGCGTTTGAACTGAGCTTTACCGACCTTCCCATCGGGGAATTCCTGAACCAGTATCTGTCGGAGGAGAAATTTGCCGAGCTGGCGCCGGAATGTGAGCTGTACGCCCAGCGTCCCAACGCTAAGCAGGAGGAATACATCCGCCGTCTGGTTTCTGGTGTGGCGGAGCATGCCGCCGAACTGGATACGTATATCGAAAAGTACGCCAAGGGCTGGCGGTTCGAACGTATCTCGCTGGTGGCCTCCGCCATCATGCGGCTGGCCATGTATGAGATTATGTACATGCCGGATATCCCCCACGGCGTCGCCATCAACGAGGCAGTGGAGCTGACCCGCAAGTATGACGAGCCGGAGACGGCCAAGTTCGTCAACGGCATTCTGGGCAGCTTTCTGCGGCAGGAGGTCAAGGAGTAAACACAGAAGGGCAGGGCGGAGACCCTGCCCTTTTTCGTAGAGGAGCGCACATGGAACAGCATGTTTTCAGCGTGACGGAAGTCAACCAATACATCAAAAGCATCATCGATGGCGTGCCCCAGCTGGGCGACCTGCTGATCCGGGGCGAGCTGTCCAACTACAAGGTCTATCCCTCCGGACACCACTACTTTACCCTGAAGGATGGCGAGAGCGCCATCCGCTGCGTCATGTTCCGGAGCAGTGCGGGGCGGCTGCGGTTCCACCCGGAGAGCGGCATGCAGGTCATTGCCGGAGGACGTATCAGCGTCTATCCCCGCGACGGCGCGTATCAGCTGTACTGCACGTCGCTGTCGGCGGACGGTATCGGCGATCTGTACGTGGCCTTCGAGCAGTTAAAGGACAAGCTGAACCGGGAGGGACTGTTCGATCCCGCCCACAAGAAGCCGCTGCCGCCGTACCCCCGGCGCATCGCCATCGTCACCTCATCGGCAGGCGCGGCGGTGCACGATATGATCCGCATTCTGCGGCGGCGGTATCCCATCGCCAAGGTGCTGCTGCTGCCGGTACGGGTGCAGGGGGTGGAGGCGCCGCCGGAGATCGTGGGCGCCATCCGCTATGCCAACCGCTGGCAGCTGGCGGATGTGCTGATCGTAGGCCGGGGCGGCGGCTCTATCGAGGATCTGTGGGCCTTCAATGACGAGCGGGTGGCCAGGGCCATCTATGCCTCGGAGATCCCGGTGATCTCCGCCGTGGGGCACGAGCCGGATGTGACCATCTCTGATTTTGTGGCGGATCGCCGTGCATCCACGCCCTCCAACGCGGCGGAGATCGCCGTGCCGGATCAGGCGGAGCTGTGGAAGCGGCTGGACAGCGCGGGCCGCGCCATGGCGCAGGGTGCGCTGAATACGCTGGAAAAGGCGGACGCCCAGTGGAAAACGCTGGCGTCCAAGCGGGTGCTGACCGACCCCATGGCCTTTGTGGACGACCGGCGGATGCAGTTGGACAGCGTGCAGCAGCGTATGGGTCTGACAGCCCACCGGCAGCTGAGCCGGCGGCAGCAGCGGTTTGCTACGCTGGCGGCGTCGCTGGACGCCCTCAGTCCGCTGAAGGTGCTGGGCCGGGGCTATGCCATGGCACAGACTACCGACGGCACGGTGCTGCGAACGAGCCAGCAGGTACAGGAAGGCGACAGGATACACGTGCGGCTGGGGCAGGGCGCCTTGGACTGCACCGTTGACCGTAAGGAGGACTGACATATGGCGGCGAAAAAAACTTTTGAGGAAAATATGGCGCGTTTGGAGGAGATTGTGGGCAAACTGGAAAAGGGCGACGCCCCGCTCAGCGATTCTCTGAAGCTGTTTGAGGAGGGCACGAAGCTCATCGCCCAGTGCCGGACAGAACTGGATAAGGCGGAGCAGCAGGTGGTCAAGCTGATGAAGGGCCCCGATGGTGCGCCGGTGGAAAACGATTTTTTAAGCGAGGAATAATATGGAATACGAAGCGAGATACCAGGAATATCAGCAGGCCATCGAGAAGTATCTGAACGGCCTGTTTACCGGAAAAGTGGCCTACGGCAAGCTGTACGAGGCCATGCGGTATGCCATTTTAGGCGGCGGAAAGCGCATCCGCCCGGTGCTGACGCTGGAGTTCGCCCGTCTGGGCGGCATCGACTGGCATCTGGCGCTGCCCTTTGCCTGTGCGCTGGAGCTGGTGCATAACTACAGCCTGATCCATGACGATCTGCCCTGCATGGACGACGACGATCTGCGCCGGGGCAAGCCCACCTGTCACAAGGCCTACGGTGAGACGCTGGCGGTTCTGGCGGGCGACGCCTTGCAGCCGGAGGCGTTCCGGCTGATTTTGGAAGCGCCCATGCTGCCTGCCGACACCAAGCTGGAGGCGCTGCGGGTGCTGGTGAAGGCCTGCGGCGCGGACGGCATGGTGGGCGGTCAGGTGCTGGACACGGTGTACAACGTGGACACCGCCGAGGGTCTGACCCAGCTGAACCGCCTGAAAACCGGCGTGATGATCTCCGGCGCGGCGGAGCTGGGCTGCGTGGCGGCCAAGATGAATCAGGGCATGCGCTCTCAAGCATTGGCCTACGCTGACGGCATCGGCAAGGCGTTCCAGATCCGGGACGACATGCTGGATGTGGTGGGCGACGCCGCCGTGTTCGGCAAGCCTATCGGTTCCGATAAGGAGGAGGGCAAGGTCACGTTCGTAGATGTACTGGGGCTGGACGGCTGCGCTCAGGAGGTGGAGCGCTGCACGGAGAGCGCCAAGGCCGCCGTGGCCAACTGGTCGGATCACATGTTCCTGTGGGAGCTGGCCGACCGGATGGTAGGCAGAAACAAGTAAGGAATAAAAAAATTGGCGGTCGTCAGACCGCCAATTTTTTATTCCATTAAACCGTATTTCCGCTTGATGCGATCCAGCTTTTCCAGTAGGGGCTCCGCCGCGATCCACAGGAAGAAGGCTGTGGCGGCGGCGTGGACGCAGTCCAGCGGGAAGCCGGTGACATAGTAGGTCAGTAGCACCTTCCACGTCAGCGTTTCCGTATTGGCCCACATCAGCACCGACGCGGGGTTCATGATGCCGCCGTAGATCACGATGGCGCTGAACACGCCGAACACGCACAGGCTGCCCCGTGTGCGGCGCAGCAGTCCTTTGCGGAACAGTACGCCTGCCAGAAAGCCGATGATGCCCATGCAGAACATCTGCCACGGTGTCCACGGGCCTTGGGAGAAGAACATGTTGGACACCAGCATGGACAGTGCGCCCACCAGGAAACCGCTCTCGCCGCCCAGGGCTACGCCGGAGATGATGGTCATGGCCATCACCGGCTTGAACTGGGGCAGCATGAAGAAGGCGGCCCGGCCCGCCACGGAGATGGCGCACAGCACGGCGATGACCACCAGCTCGCGGGCTTGGGGCTTGCGGCCCTCAAACACCAGAAAGAAGGGTAGCATGCACTCAAAAAGCACCAGCACCGACACGATGGCGTATTGCTGCCGCTGGAGATAGAACACACCGATGAACAGCGTCACCGGGATCAGCAGTAGGGCGGACACCGCCATAGCCACAGTGCGCTTGGGCAGCTTCCGCTTTTCCACCGGCATCTGCGCCATCACCGGCGGCTGGGAGCGCCGCCCGATGGCCAGCGCCAGCACCAGCAGCAGGACGCAGAACAGGGCATACAGCCCCAACTGCTTTTCACCCAATGCCGTCAGGCCGCTTGCGGTGACGGCGCTGGAAAGGTCTGTGCTGTTGGCGGCGTACAGGAAGATGGCAATTGCGCCAGCACCGCTGACCGCTGCCAGCGCCTTGCGCCACAGGGGCAGCTTTTTCGGTTTCCAGTCCGGCGTTTCCTCTTCCGGTTCCGGCAAGGGCGGGGCCTCCAGCGGAAGCTCCGGCATGGGCGGCACGTGGCCGCCGCAGACGGTCATCACGTCCTCCGCCGTTACCGCCTGGGGCTCCAGAGGCCGGGCGATACGGTTGGCGGCGGTGGTATAGAAGCTGTTGCCGCTGAAGAAGGCACGGGGAGATGCTTCTGTCACGATGCTGCCGTCGAAGAACAACGCGCAGCGGTGAGCGTACCGGGCGCAGAATTCCACGTCGTGGCTCACCATCAGCAGGGAGACGCCCTGTGCCAGCAAGGCGCGGAGAATTTCTGCGAACAGTTGCTTGAACTCCGCGTCAAGGCCCTTGGTAGGTTCATCCAGCAGCAGAATTTCCGGCTGCAAAAGCAGCACCTTGGCCAGCGTGGCCCGCTGCTGCTCGCCGCCGGAGAGGTCGTAGGGGTGGCGATCCAGCAGTGTGTCCAGACGGCACAGCTGCACCATCCGGGCCACCCGCTCCTCCTGTTGCCGTTTAGGCAGCTTGCTGCCGGAGAAAATTTCAAACAAGTCCTCGCGGACGGTTTTCTTCACAAATAAGGTCTGGGGATTCTGGGGCAGCATGCCCAACGTGCCGGACACCACAATATCGCCCCGATAGGGCTTTTTCAGCCCGGAGAGCAGCTTCAATGTGGTGCTCTTGCCCGCACCGTTGCCGCCCAGCAGCGCCAGAAACTCGCCCCTGCCCAGCGTTAGGTCAAGACCCTTTACCACGTCGGGGCTGTTTTCCTCATAGCGGAACCACGCGCCCTCTACGGTGATGACCGGCTCACGTTTGGGCTGCTTCGGCTCCTCGGTCAGCGGCAGCAGGGGCTTGTGGGATGCAAACTCCTGTAGGAAATCCCGACCCTCCCGCACGGTGACGGGGCAGGGCGCGTCGGACTCCACCGCCGCCCAGATGCGCATGGCGGCGGGCATGGCGAGAAACATCCGGTGGCCCATGACCTTGAGTCGCTGGCCCACCTCCGCGGGCGTTCCGGTACACAGCAGCCGCCCACCGTCCATCACCGCCACGGTGGTGGCCAAGGGGAAGGCTTCTTCTAAGCGGTGCTCCGTCAGCAGGACGGTGGTGCCCAGCTCACGGTTGATCTTGCCCAGCACCGCCAGAAAGTCCGACGCAGCGATGGGGTCAAGCTGGCTGGTGGGCTCGTCCAGGATCAGCACGTCCGGCTGCATGGCCATGACGGATGCCAGATTCAAAAGCTGCTTCTGGCCGCCGGACAGCTCCGTCACGTCCTTATGAAACCACCCCTCGATGCCGAAAAACGACGCCATCTCCGCCACGCGGCGGCGGATGGTGGGGGTGTCCTCGCCCAAGCTCTCCAGCCCGAAAGCCAGCTCGTGCCACACCTTGTCAGTGACGATCTGGTTCTCCGGAGACTGCTGCACAAAGCCGATGCGGGCGGCCTGTGTCCGCGCGTCCACGTCCTCCAGCGGCGTATCCCGGAACAGGATGCGGCCCGACCGGACGCCGTGAGGGGCCAGCGCAGGCTTCAACTGCCGCAGCAGCGTGGACTTGCCGCAGCCGGAGGGGCCGCACAGCACCACGAACGCGCCCTCCGGCACCGTCAGCGTCAGGTCGTCGATGGCACGGACGGTCTGCTCCGGGTAGGAAAATGTCAGGTTTTCAATGGTGAACAGCGCCACATCCGCGCCTCCCTTCTGTCCAAGATCACCGGCGTCAGACACAAGGCCAGATACACCAGATAAAAGCTGACGGTCATGGGCTGAATCAGCACGCCTGTCAGCGCCGGGAAGTACCACCATTTCAGTCCTCCGGCCATAGCACCGCAGGTGAGATACACGCCGCAGAAGCCCAGCCACAGCAGGGCATAGCAATCCCGCTCCTCTATGCAGAAGATGGAGAAGGCGGTGCGGCCCTTCAGGCCGTAGCCCCGGCTTTTCATGCTGTCGGCGGTCTCGATGGCGTTTTCCAGAGCCCAAGTCACCATGATGGAGAAGATGGTAACGGCCTTCCTCGCCCGCTGCCACACGCTGCCGCTGCTGGCGTCCCGCCCGATGCAGAACTGGGCCTGCCGCACGGTGTCCATCTGCTGTTTGAACCGGGGGACGAACCGCAGCGTCATGCTGAGCACCAGCGACAGGGCGGGAATCACCCGGCCAAAGAGGTAGACAAACTTATCAGAGGTGAGAACGCGGTTGTAGCACACGAACCACAGCAGCACGGCGCACAGCATGCATCCCGCCGCAAGGCCGTACAGGATGCTCTCCAGCGTCAGGGGATTGCCGGTGGGGAGATAGGTCAGAATGGTCATGCCCGCGTGGTTGAAGGCGGGGTTCACCAGGGCCGCCAGCAGCATCACCGGCAGGGCGATCCTCAGGCTGAGCCGCAGGCCCTTGCGGCCGTTCAGCTGAATGACGTACAGCACTGCGCCCAACAGGGAGATCAGCAGGCACACCGGGTGCATCAGCACCATGGAGAACACCAGCACCAGCGCGAAAAACAGAAAATTCACCACCGGATGATAGCGGGAAAAGGTATCGGACATGATGCGGGCCTCCTTTCGTGGTGGAATGGGCAGAGAAAAGCCGTGGCAATGAAGCTTCATTGCCACGGCCGTTTTTCCGTGTTGACTGCCGCCTGCGGTATGCTGCGTACCGTGCGGCGAACATGTTGAGCAGGTCTTCTGACTTACGCATCCACAGCATCACACGCCTTCTCAGTTGCCCGATGGCCAGCTTTCACCTGTGTGATACCTACGCGATTACAGCGGCGGCACCGTTCGGGATTTGCACCCGATTTTCTATTCTCCCTGTCGCCTTTTTTGCGGCGGACGGGGCACTCAACCAGATTCAATTCTATTGCCATTATAGGCAATGGGCCGCAGTTTGTCAAATGGTTTATCCTGCCTTACAGATCCAGCTTCAGGTCGCCGTCTTTGATCCAGCCCCAGTTCCGCAGGGGGATGGCGAACAGCCACGTCAGCACGGCGGGCAGAACGAAGGAAATCAGGATCAGACCCAGCCAGTCAAAGCCGGTGATGGCGGCCTTCGTGCCGCTGGCGATGCCATTAAGCCAGCCGGTGTACACGCCGATCTGTCCCACGAAGCCGCAGGTGCCCATACCGGAGGACACCGGCGAGCCGTTCATTTGCAGCTTGAACAAACACGTGGCGATGGGGCCGGTAACGGCGGAGGCCAGCGTAGGGGGGATCCAGATGCGGACATTGCGGACGATGTTGCCCATTTGCAGCATACTGGTGCCGATGCCCTGGGCCACCAGACCGCCCCAGCGGTTCTCCCGAAAGCTCATGACGGCGAATCCTACCATCTGGGCGCAGCAGCCCGCTACGGCAGCGCCGCCCGCCAGACCCGTCAGTCCCAGACTGGCGCAGATGGCGGCGGAGGAGATGGGCAGCGTCAGCGCCACGCCGATGATGACGGACACCAGAATGCCCATGAAGAAGGGCTGCAGCTCGGTGGCCCACTTGATGGCGTCACCAACGGAGGTAGCTGCTGTGCCGATAGGCCGCGCCACCAGCGCCGCAAAGCCGATGCCGGCCAGAATGGTGACGATGGGCGTCACCAGAATGTCGATCTTGGTCTCCTTGCTGATGGCCTTGCCCACCTCGGCGGCCAGAATTGCCACAAAGAACACGGCCAGCGGGCCGCCCGTTCCGCCCAGAACATTGGTGGCAAAGCCCACGGTGATGAGGGAGAACAGCACCAGCGGAGGAGCCTCCAGCGCCTTACCGATGGCCACGGCCATGGCCGGGCCCACCATCAGCGAGCAAAAACCGCCGATGGTGTAATAGAAGGTCACGTCACCCTGCTTGATGGTCAGAAATGTGTCAGTCAGAAAGCCGATGCCGAACTGCTTGCCGATGGTGTCCAGAATGGTGCCCACCAGCAGCGTGCAGAACAGGCCCTGCGCCATGGCGGACATGGCGTCGATAAAATAGCGCTTGGCGGAGAAGGTGATGTTCTTCCGCGCCAGAAATGCCCGGACTTTTTCCATAGTATGTACCTCATAATCCCAAAAGATATAATGGAGTGGACATGTGTCTTGACACATGTCCACTCCATTATAAACAAGTTATGGGATTTGTCAATAGCGGTGTTTTTCAGTTGGCGTCGTACAGCATGCCCATGTCGGCCAGCGTTTCCTTCAGGTGGGCGAATACCGCCTCGCTGGGGCAGGAGAGGGTGTGCAGATGTACGCCGCCGGTCAATGCGCTGATGGGCTGGGCGTGGGAGGTCTTCATCCGATGGATGAACTGCTCCACATCGTACCGGCTGGACAGAGCCAGCGGCGCGGTCAGCTGGCCGTACACCGGGTGCTCCACGATCACGTCCACCACCGTGCAGCCGCAGTCCACCATGGCGAACAGCTCCTTTTGCGTGTCCTCGCCGCTGTAGTGACAGGCGATGGTGCGGCGCAGCCCCGTCTCGGCGGGGATCATATAGCCCCGGGGCGTGGCGGTGATGCTGTGTCCCTCGGCCCGCAGCAGGGCGATATCGCCCACCACCACCTGCCGGGTGACGGAAAACTGCTGGGCCAGCGCGGTGGCGCTGATAGGCGTCTGAGCGGCGGTCAACTGGTCGTAAATGGCGCTACGGCGCTGTGCTGCGGTCATGACAAAGCATCTCCTCTCAAAGAAAAATCTCCTATTCTGCATTATAGCCCGGTTCCCACCGCCCGTCAACTATCGTTGATATGGGATTTTCCTCTTTTCTTTCCGGAAAAACTGGTGTATACTATATCCTGTATTCATATATGTATTGGGAGGTTTACTGTGTACGAGCGAAGAACAGAAATTATGCAGAATGTTTTCCTGACATATCTGCCTGCCAGTAAATTCAAAACAAGCGTTCTCAGCGCCCATCTGGTGACGCCGCTGAGCAAGGAGACGGCCTCTGCCAACGCGCTGCTTCCGGCGGTGCTGCGCCGCGGCACCATGCGCTGCCCGGATATGGAGAGCCTGTCCGCCGCGCTGGACACCCTGTACGGCGCGCAGATCGATTATACCGTTCGCAAGAAGGGCGAACGCCAGTGCATCGGCTTTGTGGCTTCCGTGATCGATGACGCCTTTGCCCCGGCGGGAGAAAAGCTGCTGGAGCCGGTGTCCGACCTGCTGGGCGAGCTGTTTCTTGATCCCGTGACCCGCAACGGCCGCTTTCTGGCGGAGTATGTGGACAGCGAAAAGCAGAACCTGATCGACGCCATTCGGGCCATCCGCAACGACAAGCAGGATTGGGCCGACGTGCGGCTGATGCAGGAGATGTGCGCCGGAGAGCCTTACGGTGTGCTGCGTCTGGGCGACGAGGAATCCGCCGCGAAGATCAACAATCACAAGCTGTTCAACCACTACCGTGAGCTGCTGGCCACCAGCCGCGTGGAGATGTTCTACTGCGGCAGCGCAAAGCAGGAGCGGGTGCAGGGCGCGTTGTGTCGTGCGTTTGCCGCGCTGCCCCGCGGCGTGGTGACGGAGGGTGAGCCCATCCGCCGCATCGCCGCGCCGGAGCAGCCCCGCTATCTTACCGAGGAGATGGACGTGACCCAGGGCAAGCTGTCCATGGGCTGGCGCTGCGGCACCGACGATGTGCCCGCCATGATCATGGCGAACCTGATCTTCGGCGGCACCAGCAACGCCAAGCTTTTCCTGAACGTGCGGGAGAAGATGTCGCTGTGCTACTACGCGTCCTCCAGCTACGCCCGCTCCAAGGGGATCATGACGGTCTCCTCCGGTATCGAGACGAAGGACTTCCAGAAGGCACACGACGAGATCCTGCATCAGCTGGAGCTGGTGAAGCAGGGCCAGTGGGAGGACTGGGAATTGCAGGGCGCACTGGCCACCATGTGCTCGTCCCTGACCTCACTGTCCGATTCGCAGGGCGCTCTGGAGAACTATTGTCTGGGCCAGACCGCCATCGGCGCGGAGGACACGCCGGAGGATCTGATGGCGGCGCTGCATCAGGTGACGCCGGAGCGCATCCGGAAGGCGGCTCAGAGCTGCCAGCTTGACACGGTATTCTTCCTGAAGGGAAAGGAGGCGGCCACATGCTGACCAATTATACCCGTATTGGCGAGACCGCCCGGTGGGAGACGCTGCCCAACGGACTGCCGGTCTGCATCGTGCCCAAAAAGGACTTCCAGCGAAAATACGCCCTGTTTGCCACCCGCTATGGCGGCATGGACATGAAGTTCCAGCTGGACGGCCAGTGGCTGGGCACTCCCGCCGGGATCGCCCACTATCTGGAGCATAAAATGTTTGATACCGCCGAGGGCAACGCCCTGCAGGAGCTGGCGAAAAACGGCGCGGAGCCCAACGCCTTTACCTCCAACGCCATTACCTGCTACTATTTCAGCTCTACCGAACAGTTCTATGAGAACCTGAAGATCCTGCTGTCCTTTGTGTCCGTTCCCTACTTTACCGACGAGTCGGTGGAGAAGGAGCAAGGCATCATCGGTCAGGAGATCGGCATGATCGAGGATAACCCGGAATGGCAGTGCTATAAGCAGCTGATGCAGGGCCTGTATCACCACAGTCCCGCCCGCACCCCCATTGCCGGCAGCGTGGAGAGCATCCGCCAGATCACGGCACAGACCCTGTACGACTGCCACAAGGCCTTCTATACCCCCGCCAATATGTGTCTTGTGGTGGTGGGCGACGTGGACGGCGACGAAGTGCTGCGTCTGGCGGAGGAAGTCCTTCCCAAGACCAGCGGCCCGCTGATCCCCCGTGATTATGGTGTGGAGGAGCCCCTGACACCCTGTCAGAAGGAGACACGGGGTCGTATGGAGATCGCCATGCCTACGTTTATGGCGGGCTTCAAGTGTCCGCCCCAGCGCGGCGGCGAGGAGCAGGCACGCAGCACGGCGTTGGGTGAGCTGGCTATCGACGTGCTGGCGGGCGAGTCCAGTCCTCTGTATGCCCGGCTGTACAGTCAGGGGCTGCTCAACGGCTCCTTCGGGTGCAGCTATGATATTCTGCCCGGCGTGGCTTACGTCTATCTGGGCGGCGACAGCAACAATCCCAACGCCGTGGTGAAGGCGGTGCTGGACGAGGCCCAGCGCCTGGTGAAGGAGGGCATCGACCCGGCCTATTACCTGCGGCTGCGCAACGCCAACTTCGGCACGGCGCTGAAGGCTCTCAACAGCTTCGAGGGCATCGCCGTGTCCATGGCGGAGGGCAAATTCCACGACTATGATCCCTACCGTTTCCCGGAGATCTACGACAGTATCAGCGCAGACGATGTGCTGGACTTCATCCGGGAGAATCTGGTGGAGGAGCGCTGCGCCGTGTCCATTATCGAGCCTCTCGGCGAAGCAAAGGAGTGATCTTTTACGAACGGCATGATCATGACAGACAGTCCCATCCGCTTTCCGGGGCTGTTCGGTGATTGGGCGTTTACCGCGTCCTCCAAGGCCATCAACATCGGCCACGGTATCTACTGGTACGGCATCATTATTGCCTGCGGCCTGCTGCTGGCGGTGGCGTTCTGTCTGCGTCAGCGGAAGCACTACGGCATCAGCGAGGATGACCTAATGGACTGCATCCTGTGGGGCATTCCCTGCGGTATCATCGGAGCACGACTGTACTATGTGATCTTCTATCTTGACCTGTTCCGGGACGCCGACGGGAAATTCAACTGGGGCAAGGCGGTGGCCATCTGGGATGGCGGCCTTGCCATCTACGGCGCGGTCATTGCGGTGGTGATCCTGGCGGTCATCATGGCAAAACGCAAGGGCTTCAAGCTGTGCGCCCTGACCGATCTGGTGGTGATGGGGCTGCTGATCGGCCAGATCGTGGGTCGCTGGGGCAACTTCATGAACCGCGAGGCCTTCGGCACGGAGACTACCGTTTTCTGCCGTATGCAGCTGACGCTGAAAACCGGAGAGCTGATCGAGGTGCACCCCACCTTCCTGTACGAAAGCCTGTGGAATCTGGTGGGCCTGCTGCTGATCGTCCTGATCGTGGCGAAGCACCGGAGGTTTGACGGCGAGAATACCCTGTGCTACTTCCTGTGGTACGGTCTGGGCCGCTTCTGGATCGAGGGTTTGCGGACTGACAGCCTGTACCTGTTCGACTGGACCATCGGCGGTGCACCCATCCGGGTGTCTCAGGCGCTGTCGGCGGTGATGGTGCTGGTATCGGCGTTCCTGCTGGTGTGGAACCTGTGGGTGAAGCCTCACAAGCCGGAGGAGCTGTACGTCAACATTGTGGCGGCACGGGAAGCCGCCAAGGCGGAGGAAACGCCGGAGGAATAAACAAAAACGCTCTGCGGGTAATCCCGCAGAGCGTTTTTTGCACCGCTGTTTGCCCTTGGCAATCAGTGCTGCCGTGTGTTATAATAGGGGAGAGGTGATGCATCATGAAAAAACTGACGGGTATCGTGTGTCTGCTGGCGTTGGTGCTGGCGCTGACGGCCTGCGCCGGGGCGGGAGACTGGAAATATGAGGAGCTGCCGGGGGACTACGCCGTGTGGCGGATCAACAGCCGGGAGATCCCGCTGGTTCGCGTGGATGCGGACGGCCTGACTGCCGAGCCGGTGGTGGAGGGCTATGTGTACGCCGTGGCATGGGACGAGAATACCATCTATGTGCAGCAGCGTGCGGAGAAGGACAAGGGCGACATGGCCTACTATATGGTGGCGCTGGATTCCGGCACCGTCAGCGGCCCCTATACGGAGACGGAGCTTGCCGCAGCCTGCGCGGAACAGGGTGTGGACGCGGCCGATATCGGCTGGCAGGAGCAGAAGGACTGGAACAAGGTCTATGACAGGTAAGAGACGCGGCAACTTTCGTTTTCGCGGCGTAGAGGTGCGTGTAAAACGACGCAGCGCGGGGCACACTACGGTCATCTGAACAAAGGAGGGATGACCGATGGTGGAACCCGATACCATTCGTCTGCTGCGGGAGTGTGACGCGGGCATCAAAATGGGCGTATCTGCCATTGAGGACGTGGTGGATCGTGTGGCGGACAAGCGCTTCCGCCGCAGCCTGACGGACTGTGCGGCGGAGCACGACAAGCTGAAAGCGGAGATCCAGGCGCTGCTGGATAAGTACGGCGACGAGGGGAAGAACCCCAACCCCATCGCGCAGGGCATGTCCCACATGAAAACCGGCATGAAGCTGGGAATGGACGACTCTGACCAGACCATCGCCGATCTCATTACGGATGGCTGCAATATGGGCGTTAAGTCCCTGAGCCAGTATCTGAACCAGTACAAGGCGGCGGACGAGACGTCCAAGAATATCACCAAGCGGCTGATCGCGCTGGAGGAACGCCTTGCGGTGGACATCCGGGGCTTTCTGTAAGTAAATAACGTGAAACGCCCTGCGCCTTTCGGCGGCAGGGCGTTTCACGTTTACATGGATGGGAGAGTAGGTAAGGAATAGGCTTCCAGATAGGAACGGAAGCGGCGTTGGAAGTTTTCGTCGCTGTGGCGGATGGCATGCAGCGTTTCGTGAAGGTTCAGGTTATGCTGGGCGGCGTCGATGACACACCCGGCGATATTGGAGCAGTGGTCGGAGGTGCGCTCCAGATCCGTCAGCAGGTCGGACCAGACGAAGCCGGCCTCGATGCTGCACTGACCCTGCTGCATCCGCAGAATGTGACGGGTGCGCATTTTCTCTTTCAGCGCGTCAATGACTTGCTCCAGCGGCTCTACCTGCAGGGCGGAGGAAACGTCCTGCTGGATAAAGGAGGTCTGCGCCAGCGTCAGGATCTCGCGCACGGCGTCGGACAGCGTGGCAAGCTCCGACTGGGCGCTGCCGCTGAAGGTAAGGCCCTTCTCCCGCAGCTCTTCCGCCGATTCCAGCACGTTCACGGCATGGTCGGAAACACGCTCCCAATCGCCGATGGATTTCAGCAGCTCGGTGGCCTCCTCGCTTTCCTTTTCGCCCATTTTCTGGGCGCTCAGCTTCACCAGATAGGTGCCGATCACGTCCTCATAGTGGTCGCAGCGATCCTCGTCCTTACGGACGCTTTCCGCCAGTTCCGGCGTGTACTGATCGAAAGCGGTCAGCGCGTTTTCAAGAGACCGCACAGCGCAGACGGCCATATCGTTGGCTACCGTGCGGCACTGCTGCAGCGCCAGAGAGGGGGTGGCCAGCAGACGCTCGTCCAGCTCCACGGCCTTTTCCTCCTGCGCCGCGTCGGGCACCAGACGGATGGCCAGCTTTTCCAGCATGCTGCCGCAGGGCAGCAGCATGGCGGTACACAGAATGTTGAACAAGGAGTGGGCGATGGCAATGCCGTACATAGTGGCGGATTCGTTCAGGATCGCCGGGGCAAAGATGGCCTTGACGATGCAGAACACCGTCAGCAGCACCACCACGCCGATGACATTGAACATCAGATGCACCACGGCGGCCCGCTTGGCGTTTTTGTTGGTGCCCATGGAGGACAGCAGCGCCGTAACAGTGGTGCCGATATTCTGGCCCATGATAATGGGGATGGCGGCGGCATAGCTGACCTGTCTGGTCAGGGCCAGCGCCTGCAAAATACCTACGGAAGCGGAGCTGGACTGGATAATACCCGTCAGCACCGCGCCCACCAGCACGCCCAGAATGGGGTTCTTGAACATGATGAACAGTTCGGCAAAGCCGGGGACATCCTTCAAGCCCGCCACCGCGCCGCTCATGGTGTCCATGCCGAACATCAGCGTGGCGAAGCCCAGCAGGATCATGCCGGTGTCCTTCTTTTTGGTGTCCTTGCAGAACATATAGAAGATGATACCGATCAGCGCCAGCACAGGAGTAAAGGAGGTGGGCTTCAGCAGCTTGATCCACATGTTGCCGCTGTCGATGCCTGCCAGACTCAGCAGCCACGCGGTGACGGTGGTGCCCACGTTGGCGCCCATGATGACGTTGATGGCCTGCCGCAGCGTCATCAATCCGGAGTTGACGAAGCCTACCACCATCACGGTGGTGGCCGACGAGCTTTGAATGATGGCGGTGATGCCAAGACCCGTCAGGAATCCGGCGAATACGTTGCTGGTCATTTTATCCAGCAGCGTCCGCAGCTTGCCGCCGGCACGGCGCTCCAGAGCCTGTCCCATCAGGTTCATGCCGAACAGGAACAGGCACAGGCCACCGATCATGGTCAGTACCTTAAAAATATCCATGTTGCAAATTCTCCTCAATCCATGTTTCACATTTTTCTTACGATCATTTTACGTCCAGTATCAGCATAGCAGGGGATTGTCAAATCCTCAGGTGCTGTTTTGTAAAATCTAAGTAAAATTCCGCAAGAATAAGCTTGACAAACGAACTGTGCTATGCATATAATACAGTTAGAGACTGTGTTACACATATAGTACGGTTGAAGAGAGAGGAGGCGGGAATGTTGATCGACTTCGAGGGCTTCGTCCAGACGGAGGGACAGCCCATTTATTTGCAGATCATGCGGTACATCAAACAGGGGATGGCATCCGGAATCATCGCCGATGGGGAGGAGCTGCCATCGCGCCGGGCATTGTCGGCCTATCTGACGGTGAACCCCAATACCGTCCAGAAGGCGTACCGCCTGCTGGAGGAGGAGGGACTGGTGCAATCCCACGCCGGAGCCAAAAGCTTCGTATGTGCCACGGAGCGGCAGCGTGCCGCCCTGCGGCGGGAGCTGACGGAGAATGAGCTGCGCGGCATGGTGCGGAACATGAAGGGTATGGGGCTGACGGCGAAGGAAGCGGCGGCGTTGGTGGAAAAGCTGTACGCGGAGGAGGAGAACAAATGAACAGATATTTGTCCACCGTCGGGCTGTATGCCCGGTGGAACCTCTATAAAATACTGACGATCATACTGATAACGGCGCTGGCGGCAGGCTTCCTGGTGTACCGCTATCCGATAGGAACGGTGGTGCTGGATGAAAATTACGTCAGTGCGGAAACGGGAGAGACGACGCAGCTGGTCGCGTCCTATCCCCAGCTGGAGGGCGCGGTCAGCGGCAGCGGCGCGCCGGTGGTATGCGCGGCGGGCTTTGCGGCGATCGTGGCGGTAATGAGCCTGACCGGCTGCGGCTACGGCATCAAAACGGAGTACACCATCCGGCGGCTGCGGGTGAAGGAGCGGCAGGCAGTGCTCCTGTGGGCGGCTTATCATGCCGTGCTGTTGGTGATCTATTGGGCGGCGCTGGCGGCGGTGCTGTACGGCGTGATGCATCTGCGCCTTCAGATGGATGTGCCGGTGGATTACTTCGTGTATACCTATGGCCCGCAGAGTATGCTGCTGCTGTGCTATACCGATACGTTTCTGCACCATCTGCTGCCCCTGCGGGACGTGGCGGCATGGGGCGTGGGGATTGCCTCTGTGCTGGCGGCGGCGTTGAGCACGGTGCTGTTCTCCTATCGCCAGCGCCGCGGAAACTTCAGCGTGATGGTGCTTCTGGCGCTGGCTGGTACCATCGGCAGCTTCTTCTGCGGCTTGGGCGAAAATGCCAATGCCCTGCTGATGGTGCTTCTGCTGGGCGTGGCGGGCGCTGCCTTCGTCATGCTGATAGGAGGTGACAAGGATGCGGCTTGAACGGAAGCTTTCCTCAATCCTGCCGCCCAATATGGAGACGGATCGGGTACAGGGCTGGATCCTCTGGTCGCTGACGGTCCCGGCCTTTGTATGCGCCATACTGTTCCTTGTCAGATACTATCAGGCGTATGACCAGCTGTGGTGGTCCGCCTATACGCCGTGGCCCGGAGAGCTGCGGGCGCTGATGGCGCCGTTTGCCCAGTGCGCTGTCTGGACGCTGCTGGTGTATCCGGTGCTGGCGGTGGTGGCGCTGGCCACGGCGGCGGTACTGTACAGCTCCTACTATCAGGGCAGCCGCAGCATCTATCTGATGCGCCGCCTGCCAGATGGCCGCAGCTTGCTGCGGCGGCAGGTGTGGACGGCGCCGGTGTGCTGGGCACTGACGATCCTGCTGAGCGGCGCGGTGCTGCTGGGGCTGTGCTGGCTGCTGTGGCGGTTCAAGACCCCAGCGGAATGTTTGCCCACGCCGGAGAATATCGCGCGGTTGGAGGCTCTGGATCGAACCAGACTCAATTTTTACTACCAGTAATAGGAGGTGTGCCATATGATCGAATTGAAAGGCGTCAGCAAAAAGTACGGAATCACGAAAGCGGTAGAGGATGTGTCCTTTACACTTCCGCAGGGCCAGATCGTGGGCCTGTTCGGTGAAAACGGCGCGGGAAAGACCACGCTGATGAAGTGCATTCTGGGCCTGCTGCCCCATCAGGGCAGCGTCACATTGGACGGCGCGCCCATCACCGAAAAGAACATCGAGCGGCTCAGCTTCGCCACCTGTGAGCACTCCTTCTTTCCGGCGCTGTCGCCGAAAGCCCACCGGGACTTCTATCAGGCCCATTTTCCCCGGTTCAATGAAAAGCGGTTTCAGGCATTGATGGACTTCTTTGAGCTGCCCATGGAAAAGCCGCTGCGGGCCTTCTCCGCCGGTATGAAGAACCAGCTCGAGGTGGTGATGGCCTTGTCGCAGGGAGCGGACTACATTCTGATGGACGAACCCTTTGCCGGGAACGACGTGTTCAACCGGGAGGATTTCTATAAGGTGCTGCTGGGCATTCTGGAGGAGCACGAAACCGTGCTGCTGTCCACCCATCTACTGGAGGAGGTGCAGAGCTTCATCTCCCGCGCGGTGCTGCTGCGGAAAGGAAAGCTGGTGGGTGACTGCACCATTGACGAGCTGGAGGAGCAGGGCAAGGATCTGATGACCTACGTGAAGGAGACGTATCAGTACCAGAGCGACCGGGTGAGCCGGGTACTGTGCGATGTGAACGGCGAGGAGGAGTGACATGAAACGGCGCATCCTTATAACGGTGTTGGCGCTGCTGCTGGCGCTGGGCGCGTTGGTCACGCTGAACAGCAGTGTTTCCCGCACGGCGCTGCCCATCGAGATGCAGGTGCTGACCTCGCTGGGCGACAGCAGCGCGGCACAGGGACTGACAGTGGACTACCGCATCGCGCTGGATAGCTGCCTGCGGTGGTACACGAAATACGATCCGGCGTCCGGTGCGAATAGCACAGACTTCCATGTGACCGGCAACCGGAATACTACGACGGTGCTGCCCTATTATAGCTTGCTGGGAGAGACATACAATGACTGGTGGATCGTGTCCGGCCTGCTGAACGGGAGAGATACCCGCGACCCCATTGTTTCCGGTATCCGCAGCGAAGCGGCAAGCGGACAGGGGAGGGCGAACAGCCGCGGCACAAGCATCATGAAGCGGCTCTATCCCATCGATTATTACGACAGCTATCCCCTGCGTCTGTCCCGGCAGTCCATCACGGAGGGCATTTCTCCCGATAACAGTCCGGGTTACTACGAAGACTGGGTGAATATTCCCTTTGACAAGCTGCGGATCCCCGTGACGGAGAACGACTTTTTTGAGCTGGAGTTTCAGATGGACAGTACGGAAACGGGACAACAGATGAACTATGTCAGCGGTTCGGGGCTACAGTATGTCCAGAACGCCTTTACCCCCTACTGCGCTGCCAGCGAGGACGGCGTACTGGTGTCGGTGGGCTTTCCTGCTGACGTGCAGCCTGAGGCGGACTGGGCGCCGGAGGGCTTCGGCCTGTGGTATGTGCCTGTCCGGATGCAGAAGGTGACGAATGAAAGAAGCGGGCTGCCCGAAACCGTCAGGGGCAGATTCCCGGTGGTGGCCGAGTGCCGTCTGGCGTACCCGCTGGATATCGAGACGCAGCGGGTCATGCTGCTGCGGCGGAGTGACGACGGCGCTCACATCCTGCTGGTGACGGCGGAGAATGACCGCTATGTGCTGCGGGTGCTGGACGGCGGAGACTATCATCTGGTACGGCAGATCGAGCTGTGCGAAGCGACGGCCCATGAGTATAGCGAGACCCGCTATATCTACGAGGATTACGGCCCGTGGCGTGAGCCGGCGGAGTCTGCCCACTACCGTTACAGCTATCCCGACGAAAATGACCGCAGCACGGCGGAGCTTCAGGTGACGCGCACTGCCTATCCGGAGGTATCGATGCAGCAGGGAGACAACTTCGTCGCCGTGATAATCGGCAGCCGGCTGGCGCTGCTGACGCCATCGGCAGAGGGGTACGACCTGCAATTTGTCTGCGATACCGTGTCCTATGGCTATGAGATGTGGAAGGACGATCCGGACGATACGTATTGGTATCAGGAGGATACGGGCTGGTTGTTCACGGAGGATGTGCCCTCAGACCCCAACAGTTCGGTTTATCAGGCCTATACCGTCGCCACCGTGGAGGAGCGCTATGCCATGGCCTACAACGGCACAAGTCTGGCAGTGGCCACCTACTACGGCAATCGGTTGATGCTGAGCGTTTACGGCCCCGATGGCTTTCAATACGCGGCGCTGGTGGAAAACAGCGTGCTGAGCCAGGAGGGCAGCACAGGGACTGCCAATCCCGTTTGTCAGGACGAGCTGCGCTCCTATCAGGAGTACTACTATCCCCAGCCGGGACTGAGCTGGTCATAAGAAAAGTGCGTGCCGCGGCAAGCGGCACGCACTTGATTTTTATTGTACAACTGCTTTCTTTGCCTTCCACCGGGGGTGGACGCATTCGGCGAACAGCGCACCGCCGATGATCAGACACGCGCCAACGATTTGCGGCGGCATCAGCCGTTCATGCAGCAGCAGCGCCGAAAAGATGACGGCGCTCAGCGGCTCCAGATAGCCGCACACCGCCACCGTCTGCACCGGCAGCGAGCCGATGGCGGAGAAGTAGCACCAGCAGCCGAAGCCGGTGTTCACAATGCCCAGCAGTAAGATCCACGGCCAGCTTGCGCCGGTGATGGTCATGGACAGTCCACCCTGACACAGCAGAAGTACAAACACCGTGGCGGTGGCCGACAGCATTTGCAGCAGAGAATTCTCCATGCCGTCCACGCTTTCCACCTTCTTGTTGAGGATCAGCATGGCGGCATAGCATACGGCGCTGAGAATGCCGTACAGAAAACCGGAGATGCTGAGACTTCCGCCGCCCCAGCCGTTCACCAGTACGATACCGCCGCAGACGCAGACAAAGCCCGTGATTTTCACCCATGTCAGCGCCTCGTGGAACACCAGCGGCGACAGCGCCATCACGATTACCGGGCAGCAGTAGTACAGCAGCGACGCGGTGGACACGCCGATGGTCTGATAGCCTGCGTACAGGAACATCCAGCTGGCTCCCATGGCTGCGCCGGACAGCAGGACCAGCGTTACATCCTGGCCCCGTCCTGTGAAGGAGAACCGATGACCCGACAGAAAAAAGAGCGCCAGCAGACTCACGCTGCCCAGCAGCGTCCGCAGCAGGACGATCTGGCTGCTCTCCAGCGCGATATGGCTGGCCACGATGCCGTTGAAGCCGAACAGCAGCAGTCCGATGAGATAGCGGATGAAGAAACGGCGGTTCTGATACATGGAAGTACCTCCTGAGCACATGGAAAAGCGGCACGGCGTGAGAGAAAACAGAGAGAAAAACGCCGTGCCACTTTTTGGTGGTTGACATGATTCTACATCTGTTTTATCCTTGAGTAAAGCGAAAAAATAGCAAGCTACATTTGAAAAAATATCAAGGATTGGAGGTGCGGACATGGAAAGCGAAAAATGCCGTGTTCTGCTGTGCGCCATCGACAAGGGCTCTATCACGGCGGCGGCGGAAGCCATGGGCTATACCATTTCCGGCGTCAGCCGCATGATGGCGGCGCTGGAAGCGGAGGTGGGCTTTCCACTGCTGCGCCGGAGCCGCGAGGGCGTTACCCCCACCAACGAATGCTGCCGCCTGCTGCCGTCCTTCCGGGAGATGGTGGCGCAGGCGGAGCAATGCCGCCAGATAGCGGGGGAGGTGCGGGGTCTTGTGTCCGGCACGGTGGCCATCGGCACATTTTCCAGCGTGGCCACCCACTGGCTGCCCAATATGATCGGCGCTTTCCAGAAGGACTATCCCAACATTGACTTTGACATTCTCATGGGGACGTATCCGGAGATCGAGCAGTGGGTCATGCAGGGCCGGGCGGACTGCGGCTTCCTGCACCTTCCCACACGGGCCGACTTGAAAACCGTGTGTCTGGCGCAGGACGAGCTGATGGCGGTGCTGCCGGAGGATCATCCGCTGGCGGCGCTGGAAAAAATCCCGGCATCGGCGCTGGCGGAGCAGCCCTTTATCCTGCTGGACAAGGCAGGGGAACGGGATAGGGACGTGATGCAGGTGTTTGAGCGGGCCGGTATCGTGCCGAAGGTGCGGTTCACCACACTGGACGACTACGCCGTTATGTCCATGGTGGAGCATGGACTGGGCGTCAGCATTCTGCCGAAGCTGATCCTGCGGCGGATCCCCTATCGGGTGGCGCTGCGTCCGCTGGAGCAGCCGGTTTTCCGCCAGATCGGCCTTGCCACACGACCGGGTGAGGAGCTGTCGCCCGCCGCCAAGCGTTTTCTGAGCTATTTGCCCTATCGGGACGGTGATACGTTATCTGAAAAGTAGAATAACGATTTTTACGTATAGTTCTTGCGGAAAACTGAAAAATATTGTATAATATAGAAAATTTTTTAGGTACAGCGGCATGATACGCTTTTGACCGCCCCACGGCGGAAGAGAGGAGCGAAACATATGGCAACATTTATCGTAAACGGCAGCACCGTAACGGTGGAAAAAAATCAGAAGCTGATCCGCTTCCTGCGGGATGAGCTGCATCTCACCTCGGTGAAGGACGGATGCAGCGAGGGCGCCTGCGGCACCTGCCACGTTCTCATTGACGGCAAGCCCACCAAGGCCTGCATTCCCCAGACGGACAAGCTGGAGGGCAAGACCATTATCACGGTGGAGGGCCTCAGCGACTGGGAGAAGGAGGTCTTTACCTTCGCCTTCGGCGAGGCGGGCGCGGTTCAGTGCGGTTTCTGCATCCCTGGCATGGTGATCTCCGCCAAGGGCTTGCTGGATGTAAATCCCGACCCCACCCGCGAGGAGGCGGCCTTTGCCATCCGCAACAACATCTGCCGCTGCACCGGCTATGTAAAGATCATCGACGGCATTCTGCTGGCGGCGAAGATCTTCCGCGAGGGGAAGATCCCCGCTCCCGGCGCCGATGACTGGCAGATGGGCAGCCGCGTCCACCGTTTGGACGTGGAGGAAAAGGTGCTGGGCTACGGCCAGTACCCCGACGATGTGTATGTGGACGGCATGTGCTACGGCGGCGCGGTGCGCAGCCAGTATGCCCGTGCCCGTGTGCTGTCCATTGATACCTCCGCGGCCGAGGCGCTGCCCGGCGTGCTCTGCGTGGCTACCCAGAAGGATATCCCCGGCAAGGTCAACGTGGGCCATCTGAAGAAGGATCAGCCCACCCTGATCGGCGTGGGAGAGCTGGTGCACTATCTGGGCGACAGCGTGGCGTTGATCTGCGCCGTGGATCAGGAGACGGTGGAGAAGGCCAAAAAGCTGGTGAAGGTGGAATACGAGGTATTACCCGCCGTCCATAACCCCACCGAGGCTGCCGCTCCCGACGCGCCGCTGGTGTTCGACGAGGAGGAGAGCAACGTGCAGGCCTATAAGCACGTGTCCCGCGGCGATGCGGAAACGGCCATCAAAAATTCCAAATATGTGCTGACCGAGCACTTTTCCACCCCGTGGACGGAGCACGCGTTTCTGGAGCCGGAGTGCTGTGTGGCGCTGCCGCTGGACAACGGCGGCGTGAAGCTGCTGACCACCGACCAGAGCGCCCATACCACCATGCATGAGTGCGCGTCCATGCTGGGCGTGGACTACGACCACTGTCAGGTGCAGAACTGTCTGGTGGGCGGCGGCTTCGGCGGCAAGGAGGATATGTCTGTCCAGCACCACGCCGCGCTGCTGTGCTACCTGACCCGGAAGCCTGTCAAGTTCAAGCTGAGCCGTCAGGAGTCCATTCTGGTGCACCCCAAGCGCCACAGCTTCGACATGAACTTCACCATGGGCTGCGACGAAAACGGCATCATTCAGGGCGTCAAGGCCTCTGTCGTGTCCGATACCGGCGCGTTTGCTTCGCTGGGCGGCCCCGTGCTGGAGCGTGCTTGCACCCATGCGGCAGGCCCCTACGCTTACGAGAATTTCGAGATCGAGGGTCACGCCTACTATACCAACAATCCGCCCGCCGGCGCTTTCCGCGGCTTCGGCGTGACGCAGACCTGCTTCTGTACCGAGACGCTGCTGAACCAGATGGCTGATCTGGTAGGCATTTCCCCGTGGGAGATCCGCTACCGCAACGCCATCCGCCCTGGCGGCGTGCTGCCCAACGGCCAGATTGTGGACGAGTCCACCGGCCTTGTGGAGACGCTGGAGGCCATCAAGCCAGCCTATGATGAAGCCGTGAAAAACGGCGATCCTGTGGGCATTGCCTGCGCCATGAAGAACGCCGGTGTGGGCGTGGGCATCCCCGACTGGGGCCGCTGCAAGCTGATCGTGGAGGACGACGCCAAGGTACATATCTACTCCGGCGCTTCCTGCATCGGTCAGGGTCTTGGCACCGTGCTGGTGCAGGTGGTGGTCACCAATACCGGTCTGCACCGCGACGATATCGTGTACGAGCGCAACAACACGTGGATCGCGCCGGACTCCGGCGATACCTCCGGTTCCCGCCAGACGCTGGTGACGGGCGAGGCTACCCGCCGCGCCTGTGAACTGCTGAAGGCGGAGCTGGACAGCGGCAAGACGCTGGCCGACCTGAAGGGCAAGGAGTTCTACGGCGAATATCTGGCCAAGACCGACCCGCTGGGCGCTGACGTGCCCAACCCCGTCAGCCACGTGGCCTACGGCTACGCTACCCAGATGTGCATTCTGGACAAGGAGACGGGCCGGATCAAGAAGATGGTGGCCGCCCACGACGTGGGCAAGGCCGTCAACCCCCTCAGCATCGAGGGGCAGATCGAGGGCGGCGTGGTCATGTCCATGGGCTACGCCCTGACGGAGAAATACCCCATCGACGAGAACTGCAAGCCCACCGCCAAGTACGGCATGCTGGGCCTGTTCCGGGCCAACCAGATCCCGCCGGAGATCGAAGCCATCGTAGTGGAGAAGCCGGGCCTGAACGTGGCCGGCGGCGCCATCGGCATCGGCGAGATCACCTCTATCCCCACTGCACCGGCCATTGCCGACGCTTACTACCGGCTGACCGGTGAGCGGGAGTTTGACCTGCCCCTGAAGAACACCCCCTACGCGCCCAAGAAGTGAGCAAAAGAGCCGTGACGGCGATGCCGTCACGGCTCACAAAGGATACATTCTTAAAGCTGGGCCAGCGCTTCCTGCGTATCCACGTCCCGCAGCTCATTGGCGGGGACCTCGTACAGCAGCAGGTCGTCCTCATGCTGACGGATGACCACGTTGCCGCCCCTGTCACCTTCGATTGTCAAGAGCTCCGGGAAAAACCGGGCCGGGAAGATGCAGGGGTTGCCCCGCTGTCCGCCGTGGCCAAGGCCCACGATGTGGCCGGGATTGCGGCGGTAAAAGTCGATCAGCTCCGCCACGCTTTCACGCCGCAGCAGCGGCTGGTCGGCCACCTGAAACAGCAGCGCGTCGCAGGCGTCCAGCGCTTTGACGCCCAGATGAATGGTGTGGCTCTGGCCGTACTCCGGATGGCTGTTGACAATAGGCGTAAAGAAAAATTCCTTCGCAAGCGCCACCACCTCCGGATACTGCGTTACCACCACGACAGCGGACAGCCTGTCCGTCGGGACGGCCTCCAGCGCGTGGCGGATCAGGCTTTTGCCCTGCCACTCCTGCGCCAGCTTATTGCCGCCGAAGCGGGAGCTCATACCGGCGGCCATCACGATGCAGCCAATGTTCATACGTGTCACTCCTGTCTATGCTGCTCTTTTTCTGGTAGTATACCCATTTTTTTGAAAAAGTGTCAACAAAAAAGCAGGATATTCTCCAATTAAAATAACGTAAACCTCTTTTCACACCGTTCAGAAAGTGCTATGATTAGCAAAACGAATGTGTACCATTATTGTTTCGGATAACTGCCGTTTCTCCTGTTAACAGAGTGCGGTTTCAAGACAGATACTGAGGAGGAAAACCATATGGGTGAAGTCGGAAGAAGCCAAGTCCGTGTGGACGCTTATGACAAGGCGACGGGCCGGACAAAATACTATGAGGATCAGATGCCGCAGGATGCCCTGTATGTCCGCATCAAGCACGCGGAGATCGCCCACGGCTTTGTCAAGTCGGTGGACACCAGCGCTGCCGAGGCCATCGACGGCGTGGTAAAGGTGCTGACCTGCTTCGACGTGCCGGGTATCACGTTCCCCACGGCGGGCCATCCCTGGTCCATGGATCCCGGCCATCAGGACGTGGCGGATCGCCACCTGCTGAACCGGCACGTGCGCTATTGGGGCGACGATGTGGCGGTGGTCATCGCCGAGAATGAGGTGGCCGCCATGCAGGGTGTCCGCGCCCTGAAGGTGGAGTACGAGGAGCTGCCCTTCGTGCTGGATCCCCAGAAGGCCATGGAGGAGGGTGCGCCCCAGCTCCACGAGAAATTCCCCCACAACATCCTCAAGCACACCGACATGAAGAAGGGCGACTATCAGACCGCCATTCAGGAGCCGGGTCTTATCAAGGTGGAGGGCTGGTACGACACCCCCACCGTGCAGCACTGCCATATCGAGAATCACGGCTGCTTCGCCTATGAGGAGAACGGCCGCATCGTGGTGGTCTCCTCCACACAGATCCCCCATATCATCCGCCGTATCGTAGGACAGGCGCTGGGCCGTCCCTGGGCGGATATCCGGGTGGTGAAGCCCTATATCGGCGGCGGCTTCGGCAACAAGCAGGACGCTTTGTACGAGCCCCTGTGCGCGTGGTGCACCACGCAGGTGGGCGGACGCACCGTCCGTATCGATTGCTCCCGCGAGGAGACCTTCGTCTCCAACCGTGTGCGCCACGCTATCCGCTTCCACATCGTGTCGTGGCTGCGGAAGGACGGCACCTTTGCCGCCCGCAAGGTGGAGTGCTTCTCCAATCAGGGTGCTTACGCCTCTCACGGTCATTCCATCGTGGCCAAGGCCATGGGATCCTTCCCCCAGCACTATCCCTGCGACAACATGGAGTGCGACGCGTGGACGGTGTTCACCAACCGTCCCGCCGCAGGCGCCATGCGCGGCTACGGTATGCCCCAGGCGTCCTTCGCCGACGAGTCCAACGTGGATGAGTGCGCCAGAGCCGTGGGCATGGATCCGCTGGCCTTCCGTATGCAGAACATCATGCCTCAGGGCTATGAGGACGGCTTCAGCCACAATGTCAACTATAACGACTCCTTCCGGGAATGCCTGGAGGTGGGCCGCAAGTACATGGATTATGACCGCAAGGTGGCCGAGTACGCCAAGGACACCGGCCCCATCCGCCGCGGCATCGGCGTGGCGACCTTCTGGTACAACACCGCCGTGTATCCCATCTCTCTGGAGACAAGCTCCAACCGTATGCTGCTGAATCTGGACGGCACCGTCACTATGCAGTGCGGCGAGACGGAGATCGGTCAGGGCGCCGACACCGCCTATGCCCAGATGACCGCCGATATCGTGGGCCTGAAGAGCTATAAGGACGTGCATGTGGTGTCCTGTCAGGATACGGATATCACGCCTACCGGTCTGGGCGCTTACGCCAGCCGCCAGACCTATGTAGCGGGCTTCTCCATCCGCAAGACCGGCCTGCTGCTGAGAGAGAAAATTCTGGCCTATGCCCAGAAGCTCACCCGTCAGGCCACCTATAACATGGATATCGTGGACGGCAACATCGTCCGCAACACCGATGGCAAGGTGCTGATGTCCCTCAGTGAGTTGGCCATGACCGCCCAGTATAACCCCAACGATTCCGAGCATATTACGGCGGAGAGTACTTATACCATCCAGAACAACGCCTATTCCTTCGGCTGCACCTTCGCGGATATCGAGGTGGATATCCCCATGTGCAAGGTGACGCTGAAGAATATTATCAACGTCCACGACTGCGGCAAGCTCATCAACCCGGCCCTGGCCGAAGCGCAGGTTCACGGCGGCATGTCCATGGCCATCGGCTACGGCATGGGTGAGCAGCTGCTGTTCGACGAAAAGACCGGCAAGCCCCTGAACAACAACCTGCTGGACTACAAGCTGTCCACCATCATGGATCACCCCCATCTGGCGGTGCAGTTCGTGGAGAATGCCGAGCCCACCTCTGCCTTTGGCACCAAGGCGTTGGGCGAGCCCCCGGCATGCTCCGGTGCACCTGCCATCCGCAACGCTATTCTTAACGCCACCGGCGTGACCATTGACCAGAATCCCATGAACGCCCACATCCTCTTCAAGCGGTTCAGTGAAGAGGGCTTGATCCAAGACTAAGGAGGTACGCAGCAATGTATGATATGTTAGCGCTTTACGAGGCGAAAGACGTACAGGATGCTGTGCGCCTTCGTCTGGAGCATCCCGAGGCCCAGATCATCGCCGGCGGCACCGACGTGCTGGTGCAGATGCGTGAGGGCAAGCGGGCCGGTAAGGCTCTGATCTCTATCCAGAAGTGCGACGAGATGCGGGGCATCTCCATCGACGAGGAGGAAAACATCCGCATCGGCAGTCTCACCAGCTTCACCCATATTACCAACGATCCCATCATCCAGAAGTACATCAACGTGCTGGGCGAGGCGGTGGACATGGTGGGCGGTCCGCAGATCCGCAACGCCGGCACCATCGGCGGCAACACCTGCAACGGCGTGACCTCCGCCGACTCCGCGTCAACCCTCCACGCGTGGGAGGCTATCGTGGAGATCACCGGCAAAAACGGCGTCCGCCGTATCCCCATCAAGGAGTTCTATCTCAAGGCCGGTACCGTGGATCTGAAAATCGAGGACGGCGAGATCCAGACCGCCATCCTGATCCCCAAGGCCAGCTATGACCGCACGTGGGGCCACTATATCAAGTACGCCATGCGCAACGCCATGGACATCGCCACCCTGGGCACCTCTGTCAACGCGCGGCTCAGCCCGGACGGCAAGACCTTTGAGCGGGTGCGTATCGCCTTCGGCGTGGCGGGCCCTGTCCCCATGCGGGCGGTGAACGCGGAAGCGTTCATCAATGGCAAGGCCGTGACGCTGGAAAATATCGAGGCTTTCGGCCGCAAGGTACTGGAGGACATCAATCCCCGTGATTCCTGGCGCGCCAGCAAGGCGTTCCGCAGCCACATCGCTGTGGAGAGCGCCAAGCGCTGCCTGATCGAATCCGTGAAGCTGGCGGGAGGTGAGCTGTAATGGCAAAGAAACAGTATGCGCTGGTGACCTGCTGGATCAACGGCAGGGAGGTGGAGCAGATGGTGGACGTCCGCGCGTCCCTGACCGATATGCTCCGCAACGACTTCCGCCTGACTTCCGTGAAGAAGGGCTGCGAGGTGGGCGAGTGCGGCGCCTGCACCGTCCTCATCGACGGGGAGGCCTTCAACTCGTGCATCTACCTGGCTGTGTGGGCCGAC
>ERZ780157.182-NODE-182-length-90304-cov-40.793106_pt1 | contig 90304 bp, 94 predicted proteins | sample MGYA00511169_ERZ780157 | MGnify/ENA primary metagenome ERZ780157 (study PRJEB29588, sample SAMEA1965149) | human gut metagenome | biome: human gut; feature: human-associated habitat; material: faeces | place: Denmark | collected 2008/2010 ...
TAAATCTTTTCTGTCTGGCTACAAAAGTATATCCGGTGCCCAACTCTAGAAGAAATGACTGCAGATTATTGATCAACCTCGTTTCCAGTTCATTCTCTGAATACTCACTTTTATCCTCCAGCCCCAAAAATTCTAAAACATAAGGATCTTTAACCAAATCAGAAGATTTCTCTATTATCTGTCCCTCCACAGATAGTCTCTGAATCTTATCTTTATCAGTACTAAGTAAAATTCTGTGATACAGAGCACTATCGAACTGTCTCTCTAATTCACGCAAGCTCCAGTCATTCTTTACAGCTTCAATTTCATAAAAATGCCTCTCATCAACATCTTCTATTCGCATCAATTTCAAGTAATGTGACCAACTAAGATAAAATTTTCTTCCCGTGTTAATCGATGGAAGATCCTTGAATTGGCTAAACACTGTTTCGCCAATTTGATCCGCAGAATAAACCTTATAAAATTGACGAATATTTTTTAAATTTCCAACAGAAAATCCTTTTCCAAAATTCTGTGTTAAATAATCAGATAATCCCTTCAAGAGTTGCTGTCCATATGCTGCTCTCCGTTCTCCGCGCTGTTCTTCCTCTACGATTATTCTGCCAATTTCATAATAGGCATATACCATAGTGAGATTAACTGCCGTTTTAGCATTCTTCCTTGCTTGTAACAATACATCAGAAACGCTTTCCAGGAATACATGATCTATGGTAGCAATTTCATTCTTACTCATAATCCACGCTCCTTAATCTTTGTGCTTATTTTATGTATCTCTTGAATACCTTAACAAACAACACTGCTTTGTCTATCATTTCATTCATTAAATAATCATAATTTGAATGGTCGTCGAAATTTAATCCAGGTAACCTGTACATGATACGTGAGGCTTTTTTGTCATCCAGTCTTTGCCAATCTAACTTTAATCCTAACTTAGACTCTATCTCTGTTCTCGACAATTCTAAATGATCGAACAATTCTTTATCATCATTTATATACAACTCAATCACAACACAACTGTCCTTATTTACAAGATTTAATGCAACATGACACCCACTTACCCCTATAGCTATATCATACCAATGATCCGTGGATGCTTTTCTGACATTGAATGGCTTTCCTCTTTCCGCAACTATTTCGTTAAATCTATTCCAGAATTCCAGCCTTTCTGATTGTGATCTATTATATTCACCTGATCCAGATTGAGTTTTGGCATTCTTTATAAATCCATTTGGTTTTTCAACCACTTCAAACTTTGGTGCATAAAGTGAATCTCCAATTTGATATGCATGCACCTCAATCAGGAAAAAATTGATATTCGTGGCAGTATTATTATTAAGCCACTCTATAGCACTTCTATGCTCCTCACGAGCCTCCTTAACAATCCATACAATAACATTTGCATCCAACCCGGAAGCATATGTAATAATTTTGCCAAGATGATCGTGATTTGATGCTTCAAGCTGATTTTCAATGATTACTTTTTCTCCTGTAACCTCATCTTTCCCTACCAAGTCACATCTATATGCACCTACATAAACTTCTTTTTCAACTTCACTTAGCGTTAATCCTATTGTCTCGTTTAGTAATTCAAGGTTCTCTTTATCCGCAAGCCAATTTGAAAAATCATACTGTTCATGTCCCCATAACTTTCTGATATCAACCTCGACCAATTTTCCCATTTTTATAGTTGCCATTTCTTTATCCCATCCTTCACATCAGTATAATTACTTTATCTTTCCCCAATACCACCTATCAGTCTGTCAATCTCCTTATATGCCGTTTCTGTCCGTGCTGAATATGTACCATTCGGAGAATCTCCCTGCATAACAAACAAGATCTCTTCATCAGTTTTCGTGTATAGATCAATTCTGTCAGAATACCAGTTATAAACATGATACGGATATTTATTTAATATGCCATCTATCTTTTCAATGTCACCATCATCATACCAGATAATATCCTCTGCGCAAAACTCAAAACAGGATATTGCCGCCTCATATATCAACATTCCCATCATAAATGCAGACAAACTACTTTCTGCCTGGCCGATCTCATTTACAGTGCCATCCTCATCAGTTTCCACAACATACACAGGTGGATCATCCTCAGCCATATCAGCCCTTCTGATCGCGACCTGATATACGCCTTGATTCTCATTCAAGATATAAAAATATCCTTTTGTCTTCCTTGTCCATTTATACCTGCGCTGAAAATCAAGAGTAACCCAGGGATCATTGCTATGATTGAACAGCTCGCTTGTTTTACCACATTTCTTCCATATCTCATATAGCGTATGTGGGATGCTCTCAAAGCCCTCTTTCAGCTCTTTTATCTCCTCATCTGTATATCCTACAAATGACTTGATATTATATATTTTTTGTAATAAGGCATAATCCATTTACATTTCTCCATAATTCTCATCCCGGTTTTAAGTTTCGGTTTATCAACTCTCAATCCACGATGTCATACCCTGCTGCCGCCAGAACTTCAAGTGCATCTTGAAAATTCTCCTTCTTCACCATAACATAATCCGTATTATATGTGGATACTGCAAATATCGAAATTCCGTTATCCGCCAGAACAGATGCGATTTTTGCCAGAATCCCGATCAAAGAAAAGTCCAATACGCCCTGAATGCGGAAGGCCATCCAGCCGTCATCACGCTTTATAACATTTGCCGGCACTTCACTCACCGGGCATACCAGAGACTTTTCCTCATCAGTTTTTCCTAGAAAACAATAATCAGAATCGAGATTCGCATATGTATAAGCTTCCACCTGACACACTGAAAATTCTTCATCAATCTTTTTTATCTCCATGACCTCTCCTTAAATCTATTTTGTAAGCACCTTTTTGCAATATCTATGTGCACCACAATGAGGACAAACTAATTTACGCTTTGTTAATGTATGTGCTCCCATTACATATGACTTCATATCCGGAACAAACCTTGTGTTGCAATCAGGGCATTCAAATGCTCCTGCCTCTCTATCAAGAATACACGCAATCACTATTCCACCACATACCACTACTAACCCTATTGCGATAAGCAGAACCCTCAGCCAATTCTCCATCTCCAGAATTCCTGACAATAAAAACAATGGAAATGCCGCAACTATCGTAAGTGTCGCGACCATTGCAGACAAAATAATTTTCTTTTTGCTTTCCTGTGCCTCTCTAACTAAATTCACCATATTAACCTCCGCTTTCTTTCGATAATCCTCTTCAGATACTCTTTCGCCAGATAGTAATTCATTCACTGTTATCTCTAATTCATCACATAACGGCAACAGTAATGAAACTTCCGGAAAACCATTTCCTCGTTCCCATTTTGAAATTGTTTTATCGCTGATTCCAAGTTTTTCAGAAAGCTGTTTTTGAGTATATCCCTTTCTCTTTCTCTCATCAGCGATGAATCGTCCAATTTTAATCTGGTCCATATGTTTTCCTCCTTTCTGGCTCAACTATCTCCCCTTTTTATTGCAAATCACACCCACGAGGCGTAGAATATGGTGAATCTATGCGGGTTCTACGCTTCGTAGACTAATCTATTTATCTGTTATCACCTATTTCTTACCAAAGCTACTTATATCTTCTAAATCACTTACCATCTACGACAGCCTGCAAACCATTATATATTCCTCATTATTCTCATCCACGATCTGGAATCCAACGCTCCACTATCTCCAGCTCATCCCGTGTAACCCGGCACGTGAGATTTAACACCTCCACGCCGGCAGCCTTCGCCCCATAGAAAGTCTCCGCGAACTCCCTGTGCATTTCCGCATTTGGCCTGACCTCAGTTATCCCTGTCATCGGAATGACAAATGCCACATAGCATTTATATCCCTCGGAGACCGCCTTCATCAGCTCCCGCAAATGCCTGACTCCCCTGTCGGTGGGTGCATCCGGGAAATATCCTATCCCATCGATCTCCTGCGTACAGCCCTTGACCTCCATGAGATACTTCGTGCCATCCTTTTCCATATAGAAATCAATCCTGGAATCCCCGTATACATACTCTGGCTTTATAAAGTCATAATCCTTAGTTTTAAGCCATTCCAAAACCACCTTATTCGGCACCTGACTGTCCACGTTCACCCAGCCAAGCTTGGGATCTTCCACCGCTATGAGATCGTATTTCGTCTTGCGGTTTGGATTTGCAGACTTCTCAAGGCTGACCGTGTTCCCCGGTATCAGCAAACTACTAAGCCTCCCCGTGTTCTTTACGTGCACGGTCTCTGTAACTCCGTCTATCTCCACATGGGCTGTGAACCTGTTTGGCCTGTCTACGAACTTTCCTGAGATAACATTTGTATATTTCACCTTGCCTTACATCTCCCATCTATTCCACAACAGAACGGTTCATCATGTAGAATGAGAACCTTGCCTTGTCTACAAGCTGTCCCTTGTCATCGTAAATATTTGCCTCGTACAGTGACACCTTCTTGCCCTGGCGGATCTCCATTCCCTCGCATATGAGATACTCCGTGTTCATAGCCGGAGCTATATATGTCATGGTTCCATCTATAGTTGAAGAAAACTTTCCATAGGTACATGCTGCGATCCCGCTCACTATATCCGCAAGTGAGTACAGGCATCCACCATGCACAGAACCATATGGATTCAGGACATCCTCTGTGACCATCATCTTGCCCTTCACATATCCAAGGCTCATATCGACCAGCTCTATCTTCAGGTTCTGGACATAGATGTTGTCCTTGTTAAACCTTATCAGCGCCTGTTTCACATCCTCGGACATAGCTTTTTTGTTGTCGTTTATCTCATTCATGCTTAGTTTTACCTTTCAACTCTATTTTCATGTTCATACATCCTGCGCACATATCAAAAGCACTTGTCCAGAATATCCGGATCAAGTCCTTTTCTTCCCGTTACAAATCCAATTCCAAAGTACAGCACCGCACCTACCATCAGTCCCCACACGACCGCATTTATCCCGGCGATCTTGATAAAATACGTTGCAAATATATATGTTGCGATCGCGCCTACGCTGCTGCACACCGCCGCCTGCTTAGTTCCCTTCTTCCAGAACAGGCCTCCCACAAGGGGCCAGAAGAATGTGCATTCAAGTCCGCCAAATGCAAACATGTTGAGCATGAAAATTATATCCGGCGGATTGATCGTGAGAACCATCACCACCACGCCGAGCAACATCGTAAGTATCGTGCTCACCAGCTTGACATTCTTGTCGTATTTCTCATTTTTCACCGGATCATCACCCACCACGTAATTCTTCCACAGATCTTTCACTATAGCTGCTGTGGCAAGTATGAGGAGCGAATCCGCTGTCGACATGACTGCTGCCATCGGCGCTGCGAGGAATATCGCTGCTATTCCAGGCGGCATGATCTTCTGTACTATATATGGTATAAAATAATCCGAAGTTGGAAGATTATCAGTATCGACAAGTGCGCCAGCCCATGTTCCTGCAAGATGCATTCCCACGATCACAAAGCTGCATGTGAGAACTCCGATCCACATCGCTCTGTGCATGCTCTTCGTATCCTTAAATCCCATGGCACGCACAGCAGTCTGGGGAAGTCCCAACGTTCCAAATCCCACAAGCACCCAATAGCTGAGCAGTCCTCCTGGCGTGTATTTCGAGAAAATGTCATCGTACACCTCCGGCAGATTTGTCTGAAGACCGGCATCTATCGCTGCAAGACCGCCCCCGCTCCTTAAGACAAAGAATATAAACAGGAATGTTCCGATACACATTACTATTCCCTGAATCGTGTCAGTTATAACAACCGCACTGAATCCGCCGATGGCTGTGTACAATATCACGACTGTGCCAAATATCAAAAGTGAACTCACATGATCCATTCCCGTTATGGATGCTATAAGTGTGGCTCCGCCTGTAAACTGGCTTATCATCTGTGCTATGAAGAAAACTATAAGTCCAAGGCTCGTGATGACCACCAGCGCATCGCTCTTGTATCTCGCCTTGAAGTAGCCCACCACTGTCACAGCGCCCGTTCGTCTGGACACTATCGCCAGCTTATTTCCAAGCACACCGAGCACCAAAAATGTGACCGGGACCTGGATAGCAGCTATCCACGCCTGTGCATATCCATATGTAAGCCCCGCTGCACCCGGCCCTGATATAAATGAACTAGCGGAGGTATATGTTGCCATGATCGTCATGGCTAGGACGATTCCGTTCATATTTCTTCCGCCTATGAAATACTTCTTCTCGGACGTTGTGTGCAGACTTTTCTCCGCCCTTCTGCTGTAGACAAAGCTCACCACAATATTGAATAACAGATATCCGAGAAAAACCGATAAGATCAATATCTGATTACTGTTCATTTTCACCCTCACTCTCATCCTCTTCATATTGGAAATCTACGAACACAAACTTAAGCAGCCAGAATACCCCGATTACCGCAAGCACCACTGTTCCAAGCACCGAGACCACAAACCACGCCGGCATATGGAATACCGTCCACCCGGTGCCATTTAGCAGAAACGCGGTTAGCACATGCCATAAAAAACATATAAATACCACAAGCAGCGTCGCTTTGATCTCTTTTATGCACTGCCTGTGCTGTTCTTCCTTTGTCAGTTTCATCATAATAATATATCCCCTTATATTTCATAAATACAACGAACAATGCTCATTATATCACGCTGATCATTTTTTTCATAGTTACCCCGCCAGCCACCAAAATCCTGTGCATATACAAACTCTGTATTGTTGTCTGCACAAAAAAACTGGCGCACAGACGTTTCGTCCATACACCAGCTATTTATAGTTTACTGTATACCGATTTATGTTATGCTATTTTATCTTTTACATTTTCCAATTCATATAACGTATCCGGATCAATATCCAGACATTTTGATGTATCCCTCGTTCCTGTCACATCCCATGCCAAAGTTCCATTCAAAATTGTACATGAATTCAAAAAGAAATCTTTGTCTCTAAGCGGTTCAAACACTTTCTTATCCAGTAGTGGTTTTGCGTCATAACATACAATTTTGCCATCCTCAAAATACACATATACTGTATAATCATCAAATGGAACCACTTGCACTATATCATATATCATGCCAATTCCCCCTCTCTGTATAGTATATAAATTTTTAAATCAATGGATTTATTCTGTTTAATGGCAAACCATCCTTCGATAATTCCCAATTCTGCATTAACTCATCTTGATGAATTACGCACCATGCAAGTATGAGCTTTAACTGCCTTGAAGGCAATGCACCTTTTATAACCCGTGCTTCATTTATATCTATTATAGCTTTATTTCCGTTATATTCTGCATGAAAATGTGGCGGATTATGATCATCATAATACATAGTTATTCTGATTCCATAAAACAGTGATATTTCTGGCATACTATCAACCTCCAATTATTATTGATAATATTATACTATATCATTCCAAGGCTATTCAATAACTATCATTACTATATCAAAAGATAACCTAAGTAGATTTAGTCTTTTCTAAAACAGCATACACACCCCGGCGACCACAGCGCAGATAGGAATATATATAATAAAGTGCATAACATGCATCTTCATATTGTATCCGAACATATGAGGTCCCACAACTCCCTTGACCTCCGGATAATAACGTGGGAAGAAGTTTGAATGACAGAGCAGCACCCAGTCAAAGAAACCTATATCATAGATCTCCATCACATACATTATCACTATGAATCGCGCGAAGAACTTCCAGTAGCCGAAATCATGCCGTACGCCATCCCACACGCTAAGCACGATAGCTCCTATAAACAGCAGAAGTGCAACTACTTCTATACACCAACCAACCGCATGAGCTCCGCGAAATCTCTCTTTTCTGTCAGGAATCACCGCCAGATTCTCCTTCGGTGCTGTGCTCATAAATCTCTTATCCTGTACAAATGCGACCATTCCGTACAGAAGAAGGAAATAGGCCACCATAACAATTACCGCCGCAACTATTGTCACCAACATCTCTTTTGCCCCTTTAACACTCTTTTGTATTAATTTTTAGGTTAGTTTTCGCTAACCATACTAACACATCTATTTCCAAATGTAAACCTTAGAATGTACCTATTCGTACCTTAGCAAATGCAAATCTAATGAAATTACGACAAGAATTTTTATGCGTAGAATTGAGCTGTCTGTCAGTCCATGTAATCCGCATTCCGCCGCAAAATGACACCCATTCAATATATAAAAAGCGCCGGCACATAAGCTTGTTGATATGTCCATGACAGAACAGACATATCAACACTGCAAATGCGCCAGCGTCATCTTTACTCTATATATTTTTTAATTCATATCTTTATACATTGATCTCCGCAGTAACACCGAGGATATCCTTGTTCTCATCGAGGATAGGCTGAATGACCTCTGCAAGGAACTCTCTTGTCTGCTCAGGAGCACGACCTACGAAGTTCTTTGGCTCAAGGATAGATACGATCTCCTCCTTTGTCATACCAAAATCAGGGTCTGCTGCGATACGGTCAACGAGATCATTCTCTCTTCCGTACTTCTTGACCTGCTCACCAGCAAGCATTGAGTACTCTCTGATTTTCTCATGAAGCTCCTGACGGTTGCCGCCACGCTTAACAGCATCCATCATGATATTCTCTGTTGCCATGAATGGAATCTCCTTCATGAAGCACTGATAGATAACCTTGTCATATACCACAAGACCATCAACAACGTTCAGGTACAGATCAAGGATTCCATCAACTGCGAGGAATGCCTCTGGAACTGAGATACGCTTATTTGCTGAGTCATCCAGTGTTCTCTCAAACCACTGTGTTGCGGCTGTGATAGCAGGATTGAGCGCGTCGCACATTACATAATTGGCAAGTGATGCGATTCTCTCACTTCTCATTGGATTCCTCTTGTATGCCATAGCTGATGAACCAATCTGGTTCTTCTCAAATGGCTCCTCTATCTGCTTTAAGTGCTGGAGAAGTCTGATATCATTTGAGAACTTGTGTGCACTCTGTGCGATGCCTGAGAGCACATTAAGAACTCTTGAGTCGACCTTTCTTGAATATGTCTGGCCTGATACAGGATAGCACTCAGCAAATCCCATCTTCTCAGCGATCTTTCCATCTATCTTTCTCACTGTCTCGTGATCTCCTCCGAAGAGCTCAAGGAAACTTGCCTGTGTTCCAGTTGTTCCCTTTGATCCGAGAAGCTTCTGCTGGCTGATCATGTACTCTATATCAGAGAGGTCAAGGAGCAGCTCCTGCATCCAGAGTGTTGCACGCTTGCCGACTGTCGTTGGCTGTGCAGGCTGGAAATGTGTAAATGCAAGAGTTGGAAGATCCTTATACTGATCTGCGAACTTTGCCAGCTCATTTATAACATTGATGAGTTTCTTTCTGACAAGCTTTAATGCCTCTGTCATAACGATAACGTCTGTGTTATCGCCTACATAGCAGCTTGTTGCTCCAAGGTGGATTATTCCTGCTGCCTTAGGGCACTGAACACCGTATGCATATACGTGGCTCATTACGTCGTGACGAACCAGCTTTTCTCTCTCTCTGGCAACATCATAGTTGATGTCATCAGCGTGAGCCTTGAGCTCCTCGATCTGCTCATCTGTGATTCTTGGATTGCCGTTCTCGTCCTTGAGACCAAGCTCCTTCTCTGTCTCAGCAAGAGCTATCCACAGCTTTCTCCATGTCTTAAACTTCATATCAGGTGAGAAAATATACTGCATTTCCTTACTAGCGTATCTTTCACACAGTGGGCTTTCGTACTTGTCCTTACTCATGTCTTTACCTCTTTCTTCCTGTAGTCTCCCGCATCTGCCAGCTGACAAATGCTTTTATATCTTATCACACAACTATTATACATGGGTTTCAGATTATTTCCATGCTTTTTTTGCATAAACCAGAAATTCGGAATCAATATCTGCTTTTCCGCTGATATGATTCCGAATTTTTACTTTATTGTCTTCCGACAAGTGCGCACTTTCGTGCGCTATCACCAGGACTCCTCCCGCTTACGCGGGCCCCTCCTCATGATATAATGTGAGACTCCGATCCTCTCTTGAAATCCTCGTGGTCACCTCTGATGTCCTCTGTAGGCGGTTTCATAGGATATTGGCCGCTGAAGCATCCATGGCAGTACTGTCTTCCGCCTGAGAGCTCCGGAAGTCTCTCCATCTTCAGGTACGCCAGAGAGTCGGCGCCTATGATCTTGCATATATCATCTACAGACCTGTTGTATGCTATGAGCTGTTCTCTGTCCGGAATGTCAGTTCCAAAGTAGCATGGATACAGGAATGGAGGTGAACTGATCCTTACATGGACCTCTGTCGCTCCTGCCTCCCTGAGCATGCCAACTATTCTGTCACTCGTAGTTCCACGAACTATAGAGTCATCTATCATTATGACACGCTTGCCATTTACAGCCTCCTTAAGGACGTTCAGCTTAACACGCACGCTGGACTCTCTCTGGCTCTGCTGTGGCTTTATGAATGTTCTTCCCACATATCCATTCTTGACAAATGCCGTTCCATATGGAATACCCGATTCAAGTGAATAGCCCATGGCCGCTGCATTTCCCGATTCAGGAACGCCAACTACCACATCAGCGTCAACCGGGCTGTCCTTTGCAAGGCATCTTCCGGCTGTGATACGCGAATCGTACACAGACATTCCATCTATGACTGAATCAAGTCTCGCAAAGTATATATACTCAAATATACATCTTGCATGCTGCTCCTGGCACATGTTCTTGTACGACTGGATTCCATACTCAGGTGATATGGTTACAACCTCTCCAGGCTCCACATCCCTGACAAATTCGGCACCTATTGTATCGAGCGCACAGCTCTCAGATGCCAGTATGTATGCGTTATCACGCTTTCCTATACAAAGCGGTCTGAAACCAAATGGATCTCTGGCTCCAATAAGCTTTCTAGGACTCATGATGACAAGTGAATATGATCCCCTTACTTTCTTGAGAGCTCTAGTGACAGCCTCCTCAACGGAACCGCACTTAACTCTCTCCCTGGCTATATGGTAAGCTATTACCTCAGAATCAATTGTAGTCTGGAATATAGCGCCTGTGAGTTCCAGCTCACGTCTAAGCTCAGGAGCATTTACCAGATTGCCGTTGTGTGCAAGTCCCAGAGTTCCCTTTACATAATTGAGAACCAGTGGCTGTGCATTCTCTATAGTGCTGGCACCGGCTGTTGAATATCTCACATGACCCACGCCGATATTTCCCTTTAGCTTGCTCAGTGAATCAGGTGTGTACACCTCATTCACAAGACCCATGCCCTTTAAGGAGCTGACCTTGCCCTTAGGACCAGCAGTGTCTGACACCGCTATACCGCAGCTCTCCTGCCCACGGTGCTGCAATGCAAACAGACCATAATAGATCGTGTTCGCCACATCATTTCCATCGAAATCATAGATACCGAAGACTCCGCACTCCTCGTGCATCTCGTGCATCTCGTCCTCGTCATAATAATGGGATCTTAAACATTCGTTCATAAATATATGCCTCTCATGTTATATTATTGTAACTGTCACGGCCACATAATTCTCATCGTATGTCTGGTAACAGTCATATCTTTCACCACATAAAACTTTATCTGTTTTACCACAACATGTCAACAGATAAATTCTATCATTTTTAGGATTATACCCCACTTTTTTCATGCATTTTCACCAACAGCAGTATGTTTCGCAAGTATTTATCTATTTAAACTTGAGAAAATCCACATCTCTCTGTCACAACCTCGCCTCACCGGTCGCGCTGTGCTTCTCTCCTGACGCGGCAGGTTACCACATAGTCCTTCCGGCTTCCACCTGGAATTGAAAAAAGCCCAAAAGATACAAATTTTACGTACTTTGTATCTTTTGAGCTTTTATACCACTCTCTACTCCACTGCGTATCCCTTTGCCTTTATGAGATCCACCATCTTGTATACATACTTCTCACACAGCTCATCTGTGGCTGCCTCGACCATAACTCTGATGACAGGCTCTGTACCGCTCTGTCTGAGAAGAAGTCTTCCGTCGTCTCCAAGCTCTGCTGCTATCTCATCGTTCAATTTCAGCACATCAGCATCGTTCATGACTGCATCCTTGCTTGAAACTTTGACATTCACAAGGAGCTGTGGATATATCGTCAGGCTGTGGAACAGCTCTGAGAGCTTGACCTTACGTCCAAGTATAGTCTCCATGATCATCAGTGAGGTGAGGACACCGTCACCGGTTGTTGCATACTTGGAGAAGATGATATGTCCTGACTGCTCGCCGCCGATGGAATGTCCATGCTCCATCATATTTTCGAACACGTACTTGTCACCGACTGCCGTCTTCTCATAGTTGATGCCCTTCTTGTCAAGTGCTTTGTAAAGTCCAAGGTTGGACATGATAGTTGTGACGATGGTATTGTTGTTCAGCTCGCCCTTATCCTTCAGATAACGACCGCAGACATAGAGTATCTTGTCTCCATCCACGATCTCGCCCTTGTCGTCCACTGCAAGACACCTGTCCGCATCACCGTCAAATGCAAATCCCACATCAAGTCCCTTCTCCTTGACAAATGCCTGAAGCTTTTCAATGTGTGTTGAACCACAGTCCGTGTTGATGTTTGTTCCATTTGGTTCATTGTTGATGACATATGTCTTTGCTCCGAGAGCGTCATACACCGACTTTGCAACCAGATATGACGCACCATTTGCACAGTCAAGACCAATTCTCATTCCCTTGAAAGGTCTGGTAGGAATCGTGAGCAGATAACCTATATATCTGTTTCTTCCCATTGTGTAGTCGGTGGTCTTACCGATGCTGTCCTTCTTTGCAAATGGTATCTCGCCAAGCTCACCGTCTATATACTGCTCGATCTCATTCTCGATGGCAGCCTCAAGCTTGTAGCCCTGACCATTGATTACTTTGATTCCATTGTCATAGTATGGGTTATGGCTGGCTGAGATCATGATACCGCAGTCAAAATCACCTGTGCGGACTATATAAGACACACTAGGTGTAGGTGTTACATGCATCAGGTATACATCAGCTCCGCTGGCTGTAAGTCCCGCAACCAGAGAATACTCGAACATGTAGCTTGAAAGTCTCGTATCCTTTCCGATGACGACATGAGCCTTTCCATCCTCATGCTGCTTGCCATAGTAGTAGCCAAGGTATCTTCCAACCTTATAGGCATGCTCCACTGTAAGGTCTACATTTGCCTCGCCTCTGAATCCATCTGTTCCAAAATATTTACCCATTGTAAAATCCCCGATTCTATTATTCTATAACCTCATCCTGTTCGCTTTCCTGAACGACCAGAAGATCTATCGCTCTCCTGTGGATGTGTATCTTGGTCTCCTTATATTCTCCGCCGAACTCACCATCACATGTCCATGCAACCGGATCCTCTGCATCAAACTTGACCCTGTGAGCCCTGAATGAAACCATGCTCCTCTCATTCACATCACCTGTAAGGAGTGCCCTGACCACTCTCTCCAGATCAGCCGGTGTCTTCATTGTCCTTATCAGTACTCCCTCAAAAAGTCCGTCATCGAACTCAACTCCTTTTCGGGTTATACTCTTAAACCCTCCAACGGATACCGAGTTGGACACCATACCGAATATAAACTCGCCTTCCTGCTCGTCCCCGTCTATTGTAACCTTCATCTTGTAAGATGGTACATTTGCCAAGCTTTTTATCCCCTGCAATACATATGCCGCATGTCCAAATATATTCTTCATATTCTGCGGCGTTGCATATGATGTATCTGAGAACATTCCAAAAGCTGCGACATAAACAAAGTTCTTGTCGTTCAGACTTCCTATATCTATGGAGAACGGCTCTGCCTTCACTATCATCTCAGCCGCCTCTACCGTCTCTCTCGGTATGTCCATGCTCCTTGCAAAGTCATTGGTGGAGCCACACGGAATATATCCAAGTGGAACCCTTATCCCGCTCTTCATATATCCTGTAACTGTGTTGCCCAGGGTTCCATCGCCCCCCGCACATACGATCACATCGTAGTTTGCACCTTCCTCCTGAACAATTCTCTCTGCGTCATCTGCCGATTTCGTAAGATATGTCCTGACCGCATAATCGTTATTGCAGAACACTTCCAGCACATCCACCAAAGAATTCTTCAGAGTAGTCCTACCCGCTTTGGGATTCATGATGAACAGCATATTCTTCATACTTTCAATAACACAACCTTTCCCTTTGATACTGCTTATTTACTTGTGATCCTCCTTGTACTTCATGTACAGATCATACCCCTTCTTGCGGAGCTTGCATGATGGACAATGTCCGCAGCCCTCGCCCTTGATGCCATTGTAACATGTGAGTGTCATATCTCTGATAACATCCAGTCCGCCCAGCTCATCAGCCATCTTCCATGTCTCCATCTTATCGATCCACATCAATGGTGTTATTATATCAAACTCGTAGTCCATTGCAAGGTTAAGTGTTGTATTTAACGATTTGATAAATATATCCCTGCAGTCCGGGTATCCTGAGAAGTCACTCTGGGACACTCCTGTTATTATATCAGATATTCCCCTCTGTTTGGCAAATATTGCTACAAATGTAAGAAATAGCATATTTCTTCCATCGACAAATGAATTCGGCGTGCCCTCCTCAGGTGCATTTTCGTCAACCTTCATATCTGTTCTTGTCAGTGAATTTGGCGCAAGCTGATTCAACAGGCTCATGTCGAGTATGTGATGCTCCACTCCGAATTTGTCCGCGATCTCCTTAGCACACTCAAGCTCTAACGCATGTCTCTGTCCATAGTCAAATGATACGGCGTACACTTTCTTATACTTCTTGAGTGCCCACAACAGACACGTTGTGCTGTCCTGTCCGCCACTGAATACTACAACTGCCTCATCCTTATTCTTCAAATTCTGCATAATCTCATCCTCCATATATAATCAAATATGATATTCCAGGCCGCATTATAACAGTCCCGTATAAACCAATTCACCATTATCAATTCAGTGTATCGATAACTATCTTCCCGCATTGTACATCATCAGCAACTTGTTCTGCAGAGCTGTGTCGCTCTCAAATCTTCCCCTGAGAGTGGTTGTCATGGTCTTGCTTCCCGGTTTCTTGATGCCCCTTGCCGTCATGCAGCTGTGATGTGCCTCTATCATTACCGCCACGTCCTCAGTTCCCGCAGCCTTGGATATGACGTAGGCTATGTCCGAGCCTATCCTCTCCTGGAGCTGAAGTCTCTTCGCAACCATATCCGCAATCCTCGCTATCTTAGAAAGTCCGAGCACTCTTCCATTTGGAATGTATGCGACTGACACCTTCATGTCGTACATAAGCGCCATGTGATGCTCACAGTAGCTGAACACCTCTATATCCTTGACAAACACCATGTCACCGGCCTGCCTTGCCACTCCGTCCTCAGCAAATGTCTTGCCGAACATCTCGGCCAGCTCGTCATTGGTGTAGTTCATTCCCTCAAATACTTCCTCGTACATACGCGCAACCCTGTCAGGAGTCTCTACAAGTCCCTCCCTGTCAGGATCATCTCCAAGGGCAATCAATATTCCTCTTACGTGCTCCTTTATAGCCTCTTTATCTATCGCCATCTTATACACCTCTTTCTTCCGGATTCCAAATGAACTTGTGAAGCTGTAACTGAAGCTTCACATCATTCATATCGTTCTCGATCATAAAATCCACTATATCCGCAGGATCTATGCTGCCATACACAGGACTGATGAATACTCTCGTCTTCTCATCCAGCGCATACTCCCTAACTATCTCAAAACATTTTTCCAGATCCTCCTGTGAACCGACCACAAATTTCACCGAATCATTCTTGTCTATATAGTTATAATTTGCAAGGCACATGTCATTCTCCATGCCGCTGGATGGGCATTTGTAATCCAGCGTGTACGATACATTTCCCCCAAGAGCCTTGAACTCTGCGATATCCACACTTCCATTTGTCTCGATCTCAACCCTTACATCATCCTCCAGCTCAAATGCAAGGAGCAACTTATCTATGTCCTTCTGTATCAGCGGTTCCCCACCTGTCAGGGTTACATTCTTCACCTTTGTTCTTCTGACATAATCGATGATCTCATCCTCGGTGAGTTCCTCATAAGGAACGCCTGCCTCATTTGCCCACTTGGTATCGCAGTAACCGCAATCAAGATTGCATCCCGCAAATCTTATGAACACGGCAAGTTCTCCGGCTCTTGCAGCCTCACCGTTGATACTTATAAATCTCTCTACTACTCTGTATGTGCTCACGACTGTATTTCCTTTCTCCCGGTGTATATTCTCCATTCTCTCACATCTTCCAGATTTTTAGACCTGCCAGCTTATCACCGGAATCCTATCATATATATTTACTCACAATAAGAAGCCACGTTGTTTGGTGTCTCATACACACTTGCCTCTATGACCTTGTAACCCCGGCCTGCCATCTCATCGTATATATACTTTGCGAAGTTCTCAGCAGTAGGTCTGAAATCAACCTTCACGATTCTCAGATTTTCCGCCAGCAGCGCATCCTCCGTCGCCTGCTTCAGGCTTCCCGTTTCCATGATAAGGCTGTGGTCAAAGTAATCCGCAATCTCCTTCAGATCCTTCTTCAGATTGGAGAAATCAACCACCATTCCTCTGTTCTGTGTATCGCTCTCAAGAGTCTCCGCACCGACCTTGATCTCCACCGTCCATCTGTGTCCGTGGATATTGCTGCATTTGCCATCATAATCTTTCAAAAAATGGGCGCTGTCAAAACTTGCCTTTGTCTTTAACTTATACATAACTCCTCCTATAAGCATCCAACTGTTCACCACAAAAAAAGACCAGAATAGGACATTCTGATCTTCTTATGTCCTAGTTTTGTTTAGTGACAGGATGGTACTAATGAACTGTCAATCTATAATATTGTATTTATGCTTTATTCGTATATTATATCTGCCTATTTCCTATCAGATATACCAGCTTATGTCTCTTACTATGCTTTAGATATTAAGGAATCCCTTAACCTCTGCAAGCATATCCTCCTTGTCACATACTGTGTCGTGGAGAACCTTTGCTGATCTGATATCTTCTATAGCCTGAGGTACCTTTACACCTGAGAGCTTCTCAAGCTCGTCGACAAGCTCAAAGTCTGTCTTGGAATCATACTCAGCGTCTATAGCGTTCATAACGCTTCTTGTGAACTTGTATGGGCTTGCTGTTGACGCGATGACTGTAGGTGTCTTATCTCCTGTCTCTGCCACATACTTTTCATATACTGTAGCCGCAACTGCTGTATGTGTATCGATGATATAATCATCTGACTCATATACCTTTTTGATGGTAGCTGCTGTCTCTGCCTCTGTTGCATATCCACCATAGAACTCAGCAAGCTTTGCCTTCATATCGTCTGTGATGGTGTACACTCCATCTGTTGTGAGTTCTTTCATAAGCTCTGAGTTCTTCTCAGCATCATTGCCAGCAATCTTGTATATCAGTCTCTCAAGGTTGCTTGAAATGAGGATATCCATCGATGGTGATGTTGTGAGTATGAACTCTCTGTTTCTATCGTATGTTCCTGTCTGGAAGAAATCAAACAGAACCTTGTTGTCATTTGATGCACAGATGAACTTTGCGATTGGAAGTCCCATCTCCTTTGCGTAGTATGCAGCAAGGATATTACCAAAGTTACCTGTTGGAACATCCACGTTGATCTTGTCGCCTGCCTTTATAGTTCCGTCTGCCACAAGTCTTGTGTAAGCGTATACATAGTATACCATCTGAGGAACAAGACGTCCGATGTTGATGGAGTTTGCTGATGAGAACTGATAGCCCTTCTCATCCATGTACTTTGCAAGCTCAGCATCTGAGAACATCTTCTTCACACCTGTCTGGGCATCATCAAAGTTACCTGTGATACCAACAACAAATGTATTGTCACCCTTCTGTGTAACCATCTGCTTCTCCTGGATTGGGCTTACACCGTGCTTTGGATAGAACACGATGATCTTTGTTCCAGGAACATCTGCAAATCCTGCAAGGGCAGCCTTACCTGTATCACCTGATGTTGCTGTGAGGATGACGATCTCATTCTTTACGCCATTCTTCTTTGCTGATGTTGTGAGAAGATATGGAAGGATTGAAAGTGCCATATCCTTGAATGCTATTGTTGATCCATGGAAAAGCTCAAGATAATATGCTCCTGCCTTATTCACAAGTGGTGCTATAACCGGTGTATCAAACTTTGAATCATATGCTGAATCTATACAATGCTTAAGCTCAGCCTCTGTGAAGTCTGTGAACATAAGCTTCATAACCTCGTATGCAACCTGCTGATAGTTCATCTTTGCAAGATCTTCCAGAGACACATCAAGTGCTGGTATAGAATCTGGTACAAAGAGTCCCCCCTCATTAGCAAGTCCCTTAAGTATAGCCTGTGATGCTGTTGCTGTCTCATTTGCATTTCTTGTGCTTCTGTAGATAAGTTCCATTTGCCAATCTCCTTAATAAATATATTTAAACATTTCGTTATGTACTAAACTCAAGAATCACCTGTATTCTTACAAATAATCGTGTGCATTATAACACAGCATTTTATAAAAAACAAGCTATAGCCCGCCTCATTCATGCGACTTTTCCAACACTTTCCCAACACTTATCTCACTGCATTTAAAAACCCGCCTTACGGCGGGTCTTTAATATATCTGTATACAATTTCTGCTTTTTATTACTTCACATATACATCATAGTAGCCTGTTGCGAAGTTAAGAGCTGCCTGATGGTTTGAGAAGTAGATATCAAGATGATTGCCATTGATAGCTCCACCTCTGTCCTGAACTGTGTATGTATGACCATCAACTATAAGCTCTGTACCAAATGCAAAGTTACTTGGCGCTGCACATGTCACACCCTCGACTGCAGGTGCGCCTGAAGCTGTTGTCGGGTTATCCATGTTGCTGTACTCACCGCAGCAGATTGGACATGGACAATATGCCGTAATCCAGAATGTTCCGAGATATGTACCTGATGTCTCACCATTCACATAGATAACCTTATCATCAGGAAGTCCATCTGTTGACTTCTCTGTTGATGGATCAACTGATATCTGATCGTCAGGAAGTCCTGCTGCTGACTTATCCTTATCCTTAACCTTCATCTGTGTGGTAGGCTCTGACTTTGTTGTGTCTGCTGCCTGCTGTGCAGCCTCTGTTGCACGAGCCTCTGTTGTGCTCTCCTGAACTCCACCGCTTATGGCTGAAGTCTTCTTAACTGTCTTCTTGCTTGAGAGGGCTACTGAACCAGTCTTGTTGACATCTGACAGAGTACCATCTGCCAGTGCAACTGATGATGTTGCCTCTCCATAGTCTGCTGTGTTGTCTGCGTATAATGTATTACCTGCTGCTGCGATCGACACTCCCTTGCCCTTGGATGAAACCATGCTGTCATCTGATGCGATAACTGCGTATGATGAAAATCCAACTGCCAGGAGTACTGCTCCTATGCTAATCTTCTTTACGTTCCTTTTCAGTGATGTCTTCATTAGTTTCTGTGATTTCATACGTGATGAATCTGAAAACTTTTGCATAACCTTTTCTCCTTAATTTCTTTACGGTTTCAGAATTGTTACAAAACCGTTAAAATTTAACTCATGACGCTATTATAATCTCTGTCAAAAGAAAGGTCAAGCAAAGTGGATATTTTTGTAAATCATGCACAACTCGCATAAAATCTTTAATTCCGTTAATGTAAACATGCAACATTTTAAAATGCTATTTTTGTGTATATTTTACATTTTAGTACCGTAACATTTTTGAAACAAATCAGCATCTTGTATATTTTTACTTTAGAGTTTTTAATAAATTCTTTGTTTTCTGTTACATTTTTTTGTTTTTATGTTAACTCACAATGACTTTTTCAGGTGCGCTGTCAGCCCATCTACAGAGCAGTTCCTCAAGCTCCTCGTAAGTCTCAACCTGGTTCACATTGCTCCTGAGCTTTGCCGAATCATACATTCCGACTGAGTACCATGCCACGTGCTTTCTCATCTCATGGATACCTGTGTACTCACCCTTGAACTCAACCATGAGTCTCGCATGTCTCAGCATCATATCCTTCACTTCATATATGTCAGGCTTGTCCGGCAGCTCGCCATGCTCGTAGTAGTATTTCATATCGCGGAATATCCACGGGTTGCCCCTCGCACCTCTTCCTATCATAAAGCCGTCACAATTCGTCTGCGCCCTCATGTCTATGATGTCCTGAGGAGTGTTTATATCGCCATTGCCAATGATCGGGATGATGCACGCCTCCTTCACCCTGGCTATGACGCTCCAGTCCGCATGTCCCTGATAATACTGCTGCCTTGTCCTTCCGTGCACCGCCACAGCGGCAGCCCCGCTCTCCTGGGCTATATGTGCTATCTCAGGCGCATTTATATGCTCTGAATCAAATCCGCTTCTTATCTTGATGGTCAGCGGTATACTTATAGCTTTTGCCATGGCCTCGACTATCCTTCCAACGAGAACCGGATCCTTCATCAGCGCAGATCCCTCTCCATTGTTGACCACCTTCGGCACAGGGCAGCCCATATTTACATCTATGAACGAATAACCGTTGCTCTCTATCCTCTTTGCCATCTCCGCCATGATCTCAGGATCAGAGCCAAAGAGCTGCAGCCCAAATGGCTTCTCCCGCTCATCCATAGCCAGAAGCGGCTTCGTGTTCTTATTTTTATAATATATTGCCTTGGCGCTCACCATCTCGCTGTACAGGATATCACAGCCCTGTTCCTTGCATAAAAGACGAAATGGCTGGTCACATACACCAGCCATCGGCGCCAGGATCAATTTATCTCTGAAATCCATAAATTTCTCCATTGCTTCTATAATAATATATAATTTGCAAAATCCGACTTATTTCTGCTTGTCCATGATAAGTCTGAGTCCGTGAAGTGTGAGATCCGGATCATACACATCTATGCAGTCCGTGTTCTCATATATCATCTTTCCAAGTCCGCCGGTAGCCACGACCTTCATGTTGTCGTATCCTGACTCCTTGCGCATTCTCTTCACTATATACTCTGTCTGGCCAATATAGCCCATGCACACACCGGCCTGCATACTGGATATCGTGTCCTTGCACAGTATCGTCTCAGGCACCTTTATCTCTATCTCAGGAAGCTTGGCTGTTCCCGTCCACAGAGCATTTGCAATAAGCCTTATACCCGGCGATGTGACCTCAGCCTCAAACACGCCATCGGCATTGATGAGGTCGTACGTTGTGGCAGTTCCAAAGTCCACCGTGAGAACCGGTCCGCCATACATGTGATAAGCCGCAACTGCGTCAACTATTCTGTCAGCTCCAAGCTGCTTCGGGTTTGGCAGCGCTATATTGATCCCCGTCTTTATTCCCGGCTCAACTATGAGTGGTGTTATTCCAAAATATTTCTTTATGCCATTCACCAGGGAATGCATGATCTTCGGAACAACCGAAGCGATTATAACTTCATCTATAACATCAGTTGACAACTGTCTCATTCTGAGCCAGTCGCACAGAAATACTCCGTACTCATCCGATGTTCTCGATATCCCGGTGGTCATCCTGAAGGTCTTCTCCAGGCGTTCTCCGTCAAACAGTCCTATCGTAATATTTGTATTTCCAGCATCAATAGCAAATAACATGCCCCTTTTTCCTTCCTGATCTTCCAATTATTTTATATCATTCATTTACAAGACTGTTAATGTCAACACCCTGTATAAATATCTTATAGAACAGCTCCAGACTCTGGAACAGCTCCTTCTTTTCATTCTGCAGCTTCTTGACCTTGAGTCCGCATCCTATGTCGTCAAATAACAGGTCATCCTCAAGTGCCCTCGTCTGTATCTTCAGATTGCCGGCGTCGTCAAACACCAACATAAATATTCCTCCGACCTCCTGTGTAAACGCTCCACACATGGCGTGAAGCTCGTCCTTTATCTCATCAGGAAGCTTTGAAAATTCCTTGTTCAGATAAAACTTCTGATTATATATCGAGCTGGCGCACAGAACAAGCTCGCCATCCTCTGTCCTAGTTGAAATCTCCATAACCGCTCCTATCCTATAACGTCCGCCATATCGTACATTCCTGCAGGCTTGCCCTTGAGGAACTTTCCTGCCTCAACAGCACCCTTTGCAAATACTGACTTGGAATATGCAGTGTGCTTGAACTCTATAACCTCATCAATACCTGCAAATATCACCTCATGCTCTCCAACTATAGTGCCGCCTCTGACAGCAGAGATTCCGAGCTCCTTCTTATCTCTCTTCTTTCTCACCTGGCTTCTGTCGTACACATACTCATACTGCTCATTGCATGCCTCATTGATTGAATCAGCAAGAGCAAGAGCTGTTCCGGATGGAGCATCCACCTTCTGGTTGTGATGCTTCTCAACTATCTCTATATCATATCCGGCTGGTGAGAATACCTTCGCAGCATCCTTCAGAAGCTTCATGAGTGTATTGATTCCCAGTGACATGTTCGCTGACTTGAGTATGGCAACCTTTGCACTGCACTCCTTTACCTTTGCAAGCTGCTCATCTGAGAGACCTGTTGTACAGAGAACTATAGGAGTCTGTGTCCTCACACCGTAATCGAGGAGCTTGTCAACAGCTACAGCCGCTGCAAAATCTATGATAACATCAGCCTCGACATCGCAGGCATCTATATCTGTAAATACCGGATATCCGTTATCCCTGTTGTCCACAACATCTATTCCCGCTACGATCTCGGCATCAGGATCGCCTGCAACGATACCTGTTATTACCTGGCCCATCTTTCCATTGCAACCATGCATTATGATCTTTACCATGTCTGTCTATCCTCCATATATATAAGCTTTGTCATTTGTTGTCGTCTTTTGTGTGGTCTATGCACGCTGACATGCGCATATATTTCAACATGTACTCCATTTTACACATTTGCTGTCCATTGTGCAACGTTTATATCCACCTCGACAAATAAAAATGTCTGCAGCCAGTTGAGACCGCAGACATCTGTATTGTTTCTATGATAATTACAGTCCTAGAGAACTCCGTACTCTTCCATTGCCTTCTTGAGCTTCTCCACGTTCTGTGGCTCCATCTCAGTGAGCGGCATTCTCATTGTTCCATCACACATACCAAGAAGCTCTACAGCCTTCTTGACAGGTATTGGATTGACCTCGCAGAACAGTGCGTTGCAGAGGTCGATGGCCTTAAGCTGAAGATCAAGGCTTCCCTGAACATCTCCGTCAAGATATTTCTGAACCATATCGTGTACGTCCTCAGGGATTATATTGGCTGTTACTGAGATAACACCCTTTCCGCCAAGTGAGAGAAGAGGTACAACCTGATCGTCATTTCCTGAGTAGATATCTATGCATCCCTTTGAAAGACTTGCAAGCTTTACGACCTGGCTTATATTGCCTGAAGCTTCCTTGATACCGACAATGTTCTCAACGTTCTGTGCAAGATATACTGCTGTCTCCGGCTGGATATTGCAGCCTGTACGTGATGGCACATTGTAAAGGATTATAGGCACATTTACTGAATTTGCAACGGCTGCGAAGTGTGCGATGAGGCCCTTCTGTGTAGCCTTGTTGTAGTATGGTGTAACCACGAGCAGACCGTCCACTCCGTAGCTCTCTGCCTCTGTTGAGAGATATATTGCTGTTGCAGTACAGTTTGAACCTGTTCCTGCTATTACCTTTATTCTGTGATCAGCGAACTCTACACACTTCTTCACGCACTCAAGATGCTCCTCGTGTGACAGTGTTGAAGCCTCACCTGTTGTTCCGCAGATAACTATGGCATCCGTCTTATGTGCTATATGAAACTCCACGAGCTCCTTGAGCTTATCATAATCCACATCTCCATTTTCAAGAAATGGTGTTACAAGTGCAACTGCTGAACCGGTAAAAATTGACATATTGTCGTCCTCCTTAAAAATAAATAGTCGATACAATATAGCATAAAAATGGGCTGGCAAAAAGCCAACCCATAAAAACATCTCATTCTTACAAGTAGCTCTCCATCCTCAGATGACAGTCATACAGTTCTTAACTGCACAACCAGCAACAGATCCTGTGGAATATCCATCACTTCGGCGGTCTTCCCTTTCGTCAGGCATCTTCTGCATCCACATGCATCAGCCTGCTTAATCATTAATCCCGCGCCTCTACTATATTGTATTCAGTTTAATCTTAGATAGTGCTACTATATCACCGCATCCAGGCCATGTCAACCATATATTTTACTGCATGCTTCACGAGGATTTCTCCCACTAACGTGGGTCCCTCCTTATGAAATGTTGTGCAGGCGCATTCCTATGCGCTTTGCGCGGCGCCTGCGTGCTTCACAAGGGTTCCTCCCACTGACGTGGGCCCCTCCTTATGAAATATCATTCAAGACATTCCATCTTGCTCACAGACACCTCGTATGCCACCTTGCTGATCACCTGGTCATTGTCGATACGCTTCTGATACTCCCTGCTCTGGATCCTTCCCCAGATGGCCACATGCTCTCCTACCTGGAGCTTTCCGGCAAATCTCGCATTTCTGCCCCAGCAGATACATGGTATGTAATCGCTCTTGCCGTATGCTCTGTTGACCGCCAGCAGCACATCCGCGATCTCCCTTCCAAGGGGCGTCATCCTGTACACAGGTGCCTTACATATGTAACCGTCAAGATAGATCTGATTTGGTCTGTTCTCCTCCTCAGCATCATCCTCGTCGATGGTCTCGATCTCTCTCACAAACACAGACAGTATAAGGCGGTTTCTGGTCTCCTCATGCTTGTTGTATGACCTGAACTGTCCCTTTGCCATGATGCGCTCCCCTATGTGGGATTCGTTCACATCGAACAGTCTGTCAGACACCATGAGCGGAATAGTATCGTAAGCATCGCTGAGTCTGCTGACGATGAGATCCACCATATAGAAGCCCTCGCCAAATATCTCGTGGCTGAACACGAACTCTGATGCTATCTCTCCTGCCACCACTACCTGATTGTTGTTTAATGTTTTTTCAGTCATATTTTCTCCCTCCGTTATAACAAACTTTTGCATACTTTAAAAGTTATGCCACGCAGTACAAAAATATGCTGTCTTGTTTGATCTAGTTTTGTCGGTCTCTCTTTCGCTGTCTCATTACCTCATACGACAAAAGAGTCGCCGATATTGCAGCGTTCAGCGATTCGACTTTGCCCTCCATCGGAATCCTGAGAAGTCTGTCGGCTCTGCACGCCACCTCATCCGTCAGGCCATTTCCCTCATTTCCTATGAGGAACGCCACCCTGTCAGGGAATCCTATGTCGTAGAGATCGTCGCCGTCCAGATGTGCTCCGTACACCACAACGCCTGACCGTCTCAGCTCCTCCACGGTCCCGGGCAGGTCATCGCACATGACAAATGGCACCCTGAATATGGCACCCATCGTCGATCTGACTACCTTCGGATTGTACGGATCGCATGAACCTTTTCCTATAAGCACGGCGGTCACACCTGCTGCCTCTGCGCTTCTGAATATAGTTCCCATATTTCCGGGATCCTGGAGCGTATCCAGCACAAGAAATGTCTCTCTGTCATTCCTGCCGAGCACGGAATCAAGCTGATAATGCATGCATTTCACCACAGCCATACACCCCTGTGGAGTCTTGGTCTGTGACACCCCTGCGAACACTCCGTCGCTGAGTATCCAGGTATTCCTGCCATCAAGCACACCCATGCTCTTGAATTCATCCCTGTATTCCTTAAGCGCACTCTCCGACAGATACACCTCCTGAACATTCTGAAGCGGAAGCTCCCTGAACATGCGTATCCCCTCGACCACGAACACGTCTCTGTCCTTTCTGAGCTTTGCATCCTTGTTCAGCTTATTAAGTTCTTTTATCCTCGGATTACTGTTTGCTGTAATTACTTCCACTTTTTTCTCCTTTTGCGGTATTTCTGTCACACTTTTCTGAGCAATACCCTGTCTTTGCCGTATTCCATCTGGAGCGCGTACACCACGCCGGAATTCTCATCCACACAGAATCCCCGGCCCATATTCTTCGCCTGTCTGGACTTCTTGAGCTGCACGTACACCGGACATGTGCCCTTGTACTCCTCAAGGATCGACATAAATGCAGACTCGTTCTTCATGTATTCGTCCACATCATAGAACAATACCCAGAGCTGGCTGTTGCTCTGAACAGGCTTCTGTCTGTTATTCCATGGCTTCCCCGACTGAAAGCTCTTGCCACCTTCTGCCTCCTCAAAGCTTATCATATCCGACAATATGAGCTTGTTTTCCTTCTCACCGAGATTCGCCCTGCCCCTGACAAACACTCTGGAATCCACCAGAAGTCTGTCCCTGAACTTCTCGAAATCCCTCGGGAATACTATAACCTCAACCTGTCCAACCAGATCCTCTATCGTCACATACGCCATATTCTGATTGTTCTTGGTGAGCTTCACCGTCACCCTTGATATGAGTCCGCCGATGACATACATTGCATTGTCCTGAAGCTTCTGTCCATCTCCGTCACCCTGATCCCGGCTCATCTCATCGTCATCCTCGGTGTCCACCACGAAATCCGTCGCCTGAGCCGTGCATGTTCTCTGCATAAGCTCGATATATTTGCCAAGCGGATGTCCCGATATATACACTCCGAGCACAGACTTCTCAAGCGCCAGCTTCTCCTGATCCGAATACTCCTCCACATCAGGGTAAGGTACAAGATTGCTCTGCACAAAATCGTCTCCCATCAGGTCAAACAGAGACATCTGCCCGGACTCCCTGCTCTTTCTCTCCCTTGCTGCTTCCTCCGCTATGGCCGGAAGAGCCATCATCATCTGCTTTCTGTTTGCTCCCATATCATCAAATGCACCGCTGAGTATCAGAGCTTCCACAGTTTTCTTATTTGTATCCTTTGAAGGCATCCTTGTGAGGAAATTCCTGAGATCCTTAAACGGTCCATTCTTGGTTCTCTCCGCCTCTATCCTGTCGACAACAGCGCCTCCGACACTCTTGATACCGGAGAGGCCGTATCTTATCTTGCCGTTGCTTATGGAGAACTTTGCCACTCCCTCATTTATATCCGGAGGGAGCACCTCAACACCCATCTGCTTGCACACGCTTATATACTTTGCAACCTTGCCATTGTTGTCAATTACCGATGACATCAGCGCAGCCATGAACTCCACCGGATAGTAATACTTCAGGTACGCTGTCTGCGCCGCAAGTACCGCATATGCCACGGAGTGGGACTTGTTAAATGCGTACTCCGCGAACTTCATCATCTCGTCAAATATCTTATTTGCCACGGTCTCCGAGATTCCATTTGCCACACATCCCGGAACATTGAGCTCCTTGTTGCCGTACACAAAGTTATGACGCTCCTTCTCCATCTCCTCAGGCTTCTTCTTCGCCATGGCTCGGCGCACAAGGTCACTTCTTCCCAGCGTATAGCCCGCCAGCTTCATAACGATCTGCATTACCTGCTCCTGGTAAATGATACATCCGTAAGTCGGCTCAAGTATCTCCTCAAGCTCAGGGGTATCATAGTGAACCAGCTCACGGTTCTCCTTGCCCCTGATGTAGTCGTCTATGAACTGCATAGGACCCGGTCTAAACAGAGCAACACCGGCAATTACATCGTCCAGACTCTGCGGCTTCAGCTTCATCATGAAGTTTCTCATGCCCTCACTTTCGAGCTGGAACATACCCTCGGTCTTTCCCTGTCCCATGAGTCCAAGTATATTCGGATCATCGTAATCTATATTGTCTATGTCTATATCCTTGCCTGTTGTCTGCTTGACCAGCTTGACTGTATCCTGCACAACAGTCGCCGTACGGAGTCCCAGGAAGTCCATCTTGAGCATTCCCAGATGCTCCACCGTGTTCTTCTCAAACTGGGTTACCACCGCGCCCTCGGCTCCGACTGACAAAGGCGCGTACTCCTCTATGGCTTCACGGCCTATAACCACTCCCGCCGCATGCATTCCTGCATTTCTAGGGAGTCCCTCAAGCTTTCTGGCTATATCCACAAGCTTCTTGATCTCGTCCGAGCCCTCGTACATATCCCTGAAATCCTTGCTCGTCTTGAGTGCTATATCTATAGTCATATCCTTCTCTGCAGGTATTGCCTTTGCAAGGGAATCACACACCGCATACGGGAGATCCATGGCTCTTCCAACGTCTCTTATGACGTTTCTTGCGCCCATGGTCTGATATGCTATTATCTGTGTCACGCACTCCTCGCCATATTTCCTTACACAGTAGTCGATAACCTCCTGACGTCTGATATAACAGAAATCTATATCAATATCCGGCATGGATACTCGCTCCGGGTTCAGGAATCTCTCGAAGAGAAGGTTGTACTGCAAAGGCTCAATTGTCGTTATGTCCAGACAGTAAGCAACCACACTGCCAACCGCCGAACCTCTTCCAGGTCCAACTGCGATTCCCTGCGATTTTGCAAAATGAATGAAATCCCACACTATCAGGAAATAATCCACAAATCCCATGCTCTTTATGACAGACAGCTCATAATCTATTCTCTGTCTGACCTCGTAGCCGTGGGTTCCCTCGGCCATCTTACCGGACTCCTCATATGTAAGTCCGTACTTTTTCTCCATACCCTCATATACCAGATGATCCAGATATTCCTCCGCGGTATATCCCTCCGGCACATCGAATCTCGGAACCTTCTGCTCGCCAAATACGATATTCACATTACACCGCTCTGCGATCTTATGTGTATTCTCCAGAGCCTCCAGAGCATATGGGAACAGCTCAGCCATCTCCTCCTTTGATTTGAGGTAGAACTGACCTCCCTCATAGCGCATTCTGTTCTCATCCTGAACCTTGTGGTTAGTCTGTATACACAGGAGAACATCATGTGCTTCCCAGTCCTCGGCATAGATGTAGTGCGAATCATTTGTCACGACCATAGGGATACCCAGTTCCTTTGACAGACGCATGATCCCCGCATTCACAGTTGCCTGCTCAGGTATTCCGTGATCCTGCATCTCCAGAAAATAGTTTTCCTCGCCAAATATATTCCTGTATCTTATCGCAGTCTCCTTCGCACCGTCATAGTCGCCCTTTCTAAGCTTTGTCGCAACCTCACCGGCAAGACAGGCGCTGAGCGCTATAATTCCCTCATGGTACTTCTCCAGCACCTCCATATCGACCCTCGGCTTATAGTAAAAGCCCTCGGTAAATCCTCTGGTCACGATCTTGGACAGATTGTGATATCCCAGATCATTCTCCGCCAGAAGGACGAGGTGATAATATCTGTCATCACCCTTTCCAACTTCCCTGTCAAATCGTGATCCCGGACTGACATACACCTCACATCCGAGAATAGGTTTTATCCCCTCTCTGAGACAAGTCTCATAGAACTCTATAACACCGTACATGACGCCGTGATCCGTTATTGCGAGGGAATCATATCCCAGTTCCTTTGCCCTGCGCACAAGTCCGTCTATCTTCGCCGCACCGTCCAGCAGACTGTAGCCTGTATGCACATGCAGATGTGTAAACTCCATATGTCTCCTCCTTATTTGTTATGCAGTATCTCCCGCCTTATATAGTCAAATGTATAATCTTCGCCCTTCTCAGCCAGAGTCGTTAGCATGTCCTCCAGCAGATCCGCCGATTCAGGGTGCAGATGATGTCTGGATCTGCCCCTCAGATAATACTCAAGCGGAAATGAATCCGTATACTTATCACCATTATAATTCTTGCTGGCAGCCACCCTGTCGCAGAACATCTCCACAACGTACTTCTCCGGCATGCGCATCCCCACCAGCTCCACACAGTTCCTGTCAACACTGTAATCTACCCAGTATTCCAGATGGTGCTTGTTTCTTCCCTTGTGGTGCAGCCATGCGCTTGAATATCCCTTGCTCTCGCGCTCCGCATCATTCGGGCTTCTTGTTCCCTGATAATACTTTGCCCCGACTGAGAACTCAGTCCACGAATACTTTGACAGATCGTGCACAAGCCCCTGCCAGTATAATCCGCACTTAAAGCAGTTATGCATGACCATTCTCTTATGTCTGTTTATGGTTTTCAAATGTCTGTACCATTTTGGAGCATCCATATCATCCCGTCCTTTCCCACTGAGTACAAAAGGCTGCCGCAAAAACTTTTGCAGGCAGCCTTCCTCAATATTGAAGCCGAAAAAGGGACTCGAACCCTCGACCCACGCATTACGAATGCGTTGCTCTACCAACTGAGCTATTTCGGCATCTATAAATTACTACCATACGCTATCGGTTAGAAACACCAGATACCATATAGCGGTATATTTACCAATCCTTTATCGACAAACATGTCATCTGTAGATATCCTCACTGAAGTCTGATTGTCATATCTCTGTTTGAATACTCTGGAGCTCTGGGCCTTGGTGTGCGGACTTGTCTGAACATCCACTGGAATGACCTCTCCATCGCCCTCATACACGAAATCAACCTTCGCTGTGGCCGATGAGATCCAGAAATACAGATCACCGATACTCCTGTTCACATACAGCTCTGCAAGAGCGTACTGCTCTGCTATAACTCCATCCATCATATCAAGAACATTATCTGTGTCAATATCCTGAACCAGAATACCAGCCATGACCCTGAGCAGACCATGATCAAGATGATACAGCTCAAATGACTTGTCATCCTTCTGGTTTGCCAGAGGAAGCACTCCATTCCTGACTCTGTACACCTGACGCACAACGCCCATCCTGACGATCTGATCAACTGACGCCTCGTACTCCCTGGCACGGGCCTTCGGATCAACGTATCCATACATGAACTTCTTGTTCTCCTTGGTAAGCTGAACCGGAATACTGTTCCATATCGCCATGACCTTGGTAAGATATCTCTTCGGAGTGGAGTTTATCAGATATTCAGTAGTTCTGTCAAGTATAGACTTCAAAACCACATCAACTCTTCTGAGATCTCCTGTCTTATAATATTCATCCACCGCCTCCGGCATTCCTCCGGTCACGAAGAAAGTCTCAAGCATTGTCTGGACGCTGTCCCTGACCTCATCCGGCATCGGTGTGATCTTCTGGTTCTCTATAAATGCACAGAGCTTTCTGCCCTTTCCCGCTTTCAGGAATTCCTCAAAGTTCATAGGCATCATCTCATATACGCATATGTCACCCTGGCACTCTTCCTCTCCCGGGATTGGTCCACAGGATGTCGCAATGACACAGATCCTGCAGTCAGTATTGTATCTGCTGTACTCAACAAGGTTGCCGAGCAGTCCCACACAGTTCTGCGCATTGTCAAATATAAGAAGCTTATCCTTGAAATCATACTTGTCAAGCGACGTTGTAAGCTTGGCATGAAGCTTCTCCGGCCTCCTCTCCTTTGCTGCATATGCGGCAAAGTCCGGATACTTGTCCATATCTATTATTATATGATCCTCAAAAAATCCCATGGCAAAATCAGCCACAGCCCATGTCTTGCCAACAAACTTGCCACCACGGACAACTGCAATCTTATCCGCTCCGGTCTCATACCATGTTGCAAGGTCATTCATAACATTTCTAAACAAGCATCTCACCTCGATTCGACCACTTTTTCCAAATCTATTATAGGATACCACTAAAAATTTGCAATGTAAATAGTTAAACCCATATCATTGCACTCTCTGATTTTTTATCACTTTATACTATTCATACAGGAATTTTTCCCTGAAATACGTCTTAAGTGCTGGTTCATCGATATCCATATACTTCATCACAACCTCATACAGGAACTCCTTATAATATTCCCAGTCTTTTCCCGACATATCCAGCTCCTGTACATCCTCATAGAATATCTCTCCAAGCTTATTACGAAGTCTTATAGTCGCTACATATAAGTTGATATTACCATTTGCATTCTCTGACTTCACCACATCCACCGTCATGTCTCCATACTTCAGATGGGTCTCTCCACGCATGATCCTTACTTCCTTCTCAATGCGCAAAAGGCATTTCTCCTCAACCATATCCCGCAGGAAATACCCACGATTTTCAAAGAGATATTTCTTTATGGACATGAGAATGATCTCATTCTGAGAATAACCGGTATAATCAGATAATCTCTCCAAATCCCTCGCCATTCTGGAATCCATTCTCAAAGGCTTGCTCGTGAGCTCTCTCTTGTTAAGTCCCGGCATAATATGCTCCCTTTCTCTATCCCTATGGGGTAAAAAACCCGGAGGAGATATGTCCTCCGGGATCATTCTGATCTAATTGATATCCTGTTGTATTACTCGCCTTTGCCGATCGACAGGAATCCACTCTCATTAGCCTTCAGCAGGAATGCAAGACCGATGTTCTTCTTGCCCTCCTCTGTCGCCTTGTAGATCTCACCTGTCTCAACAAGAGACTTGGCTATTGCAACTACGACATCCTTGAACTGCATCATCTGACGCCTGTCCTTGGAACTCAGCTTGAATATGTACTGGTTCTTGGAGCTTATCAGAAGGATGCTGAATGTATGTACGTTATCCTTTGAAGCCCTTATTGCAGATCCGATCATTCTTGAGTTTGCAATGATCACATCCGCATTCTCATCAGGCAGATACTCTGAAACTATCAGCTTGTAGATCTTCAGGTAATCCTGCTCTGCCGTAGCATTGACAGGCATCTCAGCAACTGCAAACTCAACGACTGAATCAGCCATCTTGATAGTACCGCCGTCATCGTTGATGACTGAGTTACACTCCTTTGGAACACAGAGTCTGAAGAACTTGTTCTCCACAACCTTCTGTCCCTTGGCCGGCTCTCTGAGTATGAGGTCTACATAGTTCATCTCCAGCTTGTTCATGGCAACTATCGCTGACTCATCGCCGGTCTCAGCAAGATCGATAAGAGCGTCATACAGGCTCCATATCTGCTGGGTAGTTGTAGGCACAAGTCCGATAAGTTTCTCTATAGCCGGAACATATCCCATACTTGCATTCTCTATGTACAACTTGATGGCCTCGTCGTTTGCCAGACCCTTCTCAACCTTGTAATTGATGACCTTGAACAGGTTCTCCTTATCCCAGTCATCGAAGTTCGCATTGAACGCCTTCTCGAAATACTTGATACTCTTGATTTCGCCCCTGTAGTTATCCTGCTTCTCCTGTACCTGATAGATTCTTCCGAGCTCATATCCGGCACGGGCGCTTCCAAGGCCAAGTGCCTCAAGATAAGCCTTCTCAATCTCATATGGTGTTGCAATGTAGAAGATCTGTCTCTGCTTCATCATGGCTATCTTGATAGCCGCTGACTCGCTTCCGGCCTCCACTGCACGCTCCCACTTCTCAACGGCTGTCTGAAGGTCCTCTCCCTTGAGATCCTCAAGATCCTTGATATAGCCCTCAGCCTCCTGAATACCGTTCTCTCTGGCCTTCTTGAAGTAAGACAGTGCCTTGCCTCCGTCTCTCTTCGTTCTGAGCAGACCGTAATAATATATTCTTCCAAGATAGAATGCAACTCTCTTGTGTCCAAGACGCTCTGCATTCTCATACCAGTTAACTGCCTTCACATAATCCTTGAGCTGCTGGTCGTATACGATTCCAAGAAGGAATGCAAGCTCAGGATCCTTAGTCGCCTCAAACAACTGCTTTGCATAGCTTATAGTCTTCTCAACATCCCTGTACGGGCTGTCCTCATCGTAGTACAGCTCTATCAGAAGGTAACTTGCCTTTATGCTTCCAAGCTTAAGAGCCTGCTTTGCGGCTCTCATGGCACCCTCATAATCCTCAAGGTAGTAGCAGTATATAGCCTCGTTATAATACTGCATATCCTTTCTGTTGGCACTGTGGTCACTGGCCAGTGTAGGATCTACAAACGCAAATGAGTTGGCTGTCTCAAATATGATCTCCTCGTACTGCTCTATGATCTCCATAGTAGCACATACGAATCTCATACATGCCAGTCTACGTCCATGATAGAAGGCAAATGACACGATTCCCTTCTCCATGTCCTTGTGATAGTAAGTCGTACATATTCCATCTGCATACTCTGTGACATACGCCTTGAGCTGCAGCTCTTCGTCAAACGCATCGTTACAGTATCTCAGGTAGTTCTCAAGAGTCATCTTTGAATCCTTTGGCACACTGTCATAATATACATACATTGCAAAATCCTTATATGTAAGACTTGGTGCGTAATACTCCTCGCCTGTCGACTCGTTGATCGTCTTCACCCAGCCCTTTGGAAGCTTGTGGATGAATCCCTCAACCTGATCATGTACATATGTGTACTGATACTGAAGTCTTGAAGCCTCGATAACCTTGTAACGCGGCTCCTTTCCCTTTGCCTTTCTGGCCTCTGCTATATCCGTGTACAGCTTGTCCTTCTCCTCGAACTCAAGGCTGTCACCATGGGTACTCATGTACTCAACTCTCTCGTATGAAGCCTTTGCCTTGGCATCACCGGTATCAGCAAGCTTCTTGTACCACATCATGGCCTTGTCCAGATCGATAGGCACGACATAATCACTCTTGTTGCCGTACTCATCCACTCTGTTAAGTCCGCTCTCGTATATTGAGCCGAGGCTCATATACGCTGCCTTTATACCGTAATCTGTGGCTGCAAGCTCATAATACTTGATTGCCTTTGAGAAGTTCTGAACCTCCAGAAGCATCTTGGCAAGCTTGAATATAACATCGCCGTCATGGTTCTGATTCACATACTTCTCGTAATACTTGGTAGATTTATTCAGATCCACATCCACAACTGCGTTGCGGTACTTTCCCTTCTCATAAAACTCTGCAAGTGCAAGAAGAGCATCATCCCCATATGACTTATACTGCGCATCCATTATTCCTATGTCTGCAACCTGTTCAAGTATGTTTACTGATTCCTCAGCATCTCCGTTGTCCATAAGGTTCATGGCCTTGTTGAACTGGAGCTCCACATTGTTGACCGGTTCCTTCTTTTTGGAAAATCTGGATACGAATGGTATCTTCTTTAATAATCCGTCAAAAAATCCCATATCCTGTTCCTCCGACAAATGTCCATTGATAAATTTATTTTACCACATACACATCCGAGGTGCAATAAATCATCCAAATTACTTATTGTTTTTTGTCAGATATTCTGAAAGTGCATTGACTGCTGCCTCTTCGTCAGCACCGTCTGCAACTATAGTGAGCTCACTGCCATTCTCGAAGTTCATGCTCATCATACCCATAATGCTCTTAGCATTGATTCTCTTATCTCCGGTAACAAGGTGAACCTTGCTGTCATACTGACTTGCAATCTGTACAAGAACTGCAACAGGTCTTTCCTCTGCCTCTCCCATCATTGATACAACAACTGTCTTTTCGATCATTACATCCTCCTTGGGCTCATCAACAGCCCCGCATTTCTTCTGCGATTTCACTTATTTTTCTTAATCTATGATTAACCCCCGACTTACCGATCGGCGGCGTCATCATCTCACCAAGCTCCTTAAGGGAAGCATCCTCATTCTCCAGTCTGGCAAGCGCCAGCTCCTGAAGGTTATCGGGCAGATATCCTATGCCCTTTGTCTCTATTATGTAATTAATGTCATTCATCTGCTTTACGGCAGCGCTCACGGTCTTGTTGAGGTTTGCGGCCTCACAGTTGACCCTGCGGTTGATATTGTTACGGATATCCTTCCTGATCCTTATGTTCTCCATATTCATCAGGGATATGTGTGCCCCCATTATTCCCAACATATCAACTATCATCTCTCCATCCTTCAGATAGACGACGTAGTATTTCTTCCGCTGTATTATGCGGGCTTCCACACCAAATCCGTTTATTATCTCCTGTATGAACTGTGCCCTTCCCTCGTTCTCGCACACCACCTCCATGTGGTATCCCTTGTTCGGATCACTGATTGATCCCGAGGTCATGAACACTCCTTTTATATATGCTCTTCTGCAGCAATCCTGCTGAACATCCATCCTGCTGACCTTCATGAGCTGACACTGTATCAGTCCTTCACACTCATGTTCGTTTTCTATCTTCAAGGTCATCAGTATCGTATTGACAATCTCTGGAGAATTGATCTCCATCCTGTATACTCTGCTGTCAGCTCCGGTCCTTCTTACACTTGAGTCCGGAATATATCTGAACAGCCTTTTTATCAGGGAAGCTATCTCCTTTGCGATAACACTTCTCTCTGTAACTATCACCAGCCCGGCCGGTCTGCCGGCCCAATATCTCACATATGCCACCATTGAGATCATCGCAGCCAGCTCAGCTATCTGACAATGCCTCGCTCCCGGGACATTCCCTGCCAGCTCCATCTTAACGTCTGAAGAAAATGACATATTCCACCTGCTATACTATCTGTTATTACATGCTACAACTTCTTGACTATTGAATCCTTCAAAATATCCCTGTGAACTATCCTCACTGTATACTTTGACTTCTGCAAACGGGCATAGACAGCATTGGCTATCGTGACGGATCTGTGTTTTCCGCCTGTGCAGCCGATGGAAATGACCAACTGATTTTTGCCTTCCTTGATATAATTCGGTATCAAAAATGTTATCAGATCTATAAACTTTTCCAGATACTCAGGGCCCTCCTTGCAGTTCATAACATAGTCCTGTATCTCTTTGTCGTTTCCCGTTTTCTCCCTGAGTTCAAGGTCATAGTACGGATTAGGCAGAAATCTCACATCCTGAACTATATCAGAATCCCTCGGTATTCCATACTTAAATCCAAATGACATGACCGTAATTATGAAATTCGAATACTCCTCATTCTGCACAAATATCTTGTCAAGCTCCGCCTTAAACTCTCTCACAAGGAGGTTGGTAGTATCGATTATATAATCAGCCTCCTCCTTGAGGAAGCCAATAAGCTCACGCTCCTTGTTTATTCCATCTATTATTCGCCCACCCTTGACCGAAAGAGGATGGTTTCTTCTAGTCTCTTTATAACGCTTTACCAGAGTTGCATTGGAACACTCAATGAACAGGATCTCATAATTCATGCCCTCTCTTCTGATATCCGCCAGGCACGAATTGAGCTGTGACAAAGCCCTTCCACTTCTGATATCAACACTGATAGCAACATCATCCACCTGGATCTGCTCATCATAAGCGATCTCGGCAAATCTTTTTATAAGCTGGATAGGCAGATTATCAACACAGAAAAATCCGGCATCCTCAAGCGTCTTAAGCGCCGTTGCCTTTCCTGCTCCACTCATTCCTGTCACAATAACAAATCTCATGCTCTGTTCTCCCTGTCTCACTAAATGCTAGAAATCGCCAAGCATCTTCACCTCAGGCTCCAGCATCACGCCAAACTGATCCATAACCTTCTTCTGTACATCACGGATCAGACCTGTCACATCAGCAGCGGTTGCACCGCCCCTGTTCACAACAAATCCGCAGTGCTTCTCGGACACCTGTGCTCCTCCCACAGAATATCCCCTGAGTCCTGCATCCATTATAAGTTTACCCGCAAAATATCCCTCAGGTCTCTTGAATGTAGAGCCCGCCGACGGATACTCAAGCGGCTGCTTTGTTCTTCTGGAATCCGACAATTCCTTCATTCTGTCATCTATATCCTGCTGCACACCTGCTGCCAGCTTCATGGTAACCTCAAGAACTATGAGCCCCTCAGCCTCCACAGCACTGTGTCTGTACGAAAAATCCAGTTCATCCGACGACATATCATATATATGTCCATCGGCATCCATCACCTTGACACTGGTGACAACGTCCTTCATCTCACCACCATAAGCTCCCGCATTCATATACACCGCACCGCCTATAGTACCGGGAATCCCGGAAGCAAACTCAAGACCGGTCAGCGAATTATCCCTTGCCAGTCTGCTGACTCTCACCAGCTTTGCCCCGGCCTGGGCTGTTATCACATCACCGTCAACTGTTATCCCATTCATATTGTCCATTATATTGATTATCATGCCCCTGTAGCCAACATCCGACACAAGCAGATTACTGCCATTACCAAGGACAAAATACGGTATCTCACATTTCCGACAAAGTTCTATAAGCCCCGCAACCTGATCTACATCAGAAGGACTCGCAAAATAGTCGGCAGGACCGCCCACCCTGAAGGTAGTGTGTGCGCTCATCACCTCGTCTGCGCTTGCATTCTTCTCTCCGGTTATCTCTCGAATACTGTTCAATATTTCTAAATCTGACATGTCAACCTCATACAATCTGTCTTCTATATTTTATTCACATGTGCATGTATTTTAAAACAAAAGTAAAAGCACCCTCTGTCACAGAGAACTGCTTTTTTCTTAACATACACAATAAAAGTCTTTAATATATTGGATTTTACGGCACTATTCATCACCATTAAATTCATCATACATTAAAGACTTTTATAATTCAATATTAAAATTTAATATAAATTTACCATCTTTCGCAAAACCTTTGGATATTTTCACAAATTCTACTGGTAAATTTTACCGAAATTACATTCAGGTCAATTACCTTCCAAGTATGCTGCATGCACTTCCATAAATACCTGCATCATTGCCAAGCTGTGCAAGTGCGAACTTTGTCTGTCTGCATGCATGGAATGCATAATGCTCGAAATACTTCTTTACTGAATCTGTAAGTATGGAGCCCGCCTTTGACACGCCTCCACCGATTACAAATATCTCAGGATCAACTACACATGCTATCTGTGCAAGCGCACGGCCCAGGATACGTGCCTGTGTATCAACTATCTCAAGTGCAAGCTCGTCTCCTGCCTTTGCTGCATCAAATACATCCTTTGCAGTAACAGCCTCGAGCTCACGGAGAGTTGACTTCTTATCTGAAGCTGCCATAGCTCTGCCCGCAAGTCTTACCACGCCTGTTGCAGATGTGTACTGCTCCAGACATCCCTTGTTTCCGCATCCACATGTCTCGGTCTCTGAATCGTCAACACATATATGTCCGATCTCACCGCCGGCACCATTCACGCCGAACAGCATCTTGCCGTTGAGTATGATTCCGCCGCCAACACCTGTTCCAAGTGTTACCATTACCAGATTGCTGTGGCCCTTGCCACCGCCCTGCCACATCTCTCCGAGCGCAGCGACATTTGCGTCATTTCCAGCCTTTACAGGATATCCGATCAGCTTCTCCAGCTCGTCCTCAACATTCAGTATTCCCCATCCGAGGTTTACACACTTGAGAACCGTTCCATCCTCCTTGACAGGTCCCGGAACTCCGATTCCAACGCCCTCAACATCTTCCTTTGCAAGCTTCTTGCTTTCAATAACTTCCTTTATAGAATCAGCAATGTCCGGAAGAACATTCTTTCCACCGTCCTCTGTGCGGGTCTTGATCTCCCACTTGTCGAGCAGTTCGCCCTCAACGGTAAAAAGTCCCATCTTTACTGTAGTTCCTCCAACATCAACTCCAAATACATACTTAGCCATGTTTTTTCTCCTTCCACATTCTCCGCTTTTTATTGTAATATCACGGCCGGCAGTCATTTACTGCTTGTCACCACCGCCGTTGCCCTTCATAATATTCTGTGTAACTCTGTTATAAAGCTCCTGAGCTGCATTGTATCCCATCTTCTTCTGTCTGTGGTTTACAGCCGCCGACTCAACTATGATCGCGATATTTCTTCCCGGTCTGATAGGTATGTTGTGACTTACCACCTTATTTCCCAGGAACTCCATATAATTGTCCTCAAGTCCGAGTCTGTCGTATTCTGTATCTTTGCTCCACTCCTCCAGGTTGATGACAAGATCGATATTCTGATCTATCTTAACGCACTCAACACCAAACAGTGATTTCACATCTATTATTCCAATTCCTCTGAGCTCAATAAAATGCCTTGTTATGTCAGGAGCTCTTCCTACAAGAGTTGCATCGCTGACCTTCTTGATCTCAACCACGTCGTCCGCAACAAGTCTGTGTCCTCTCTTCAGAAGCTCCAGCGCCGCCTCCGACTTACCGATTCCACTCTCACCCATGATCAGTACGCCCTCGCCGTATACATCGACAAGAACCGCATGCACCGATATTCTTGGAGCCAGCTCCACATGCAGCCATCTGTCCACCTCATGTACAAATGCAGATGTGACCGCATCGGACGTGAGTACTGGAACCCCATGCTTCTTTGCCATCTCTATGATAAATGGATATGGCTCAAGGCCTCGGCAGAATATAAGGCATGGCGGCTTGTATGAGAAGAACTCATCCATGATGCGCTTGTTCTCCTCCTCAGTATGCATAGCTGCCACATAGGCATGCTCAACATTACCACAAATCTGTATTCTTCCTGCATCAAAGTGCTCGAAGAATCCACCAAACTGTACTGCCGGTCTGTTCATACCCGGATCCTGGATAAGTATCTTATCCGTATCGATCTCCGGAGTATGGTTCTTGAGATCCATCTTCTCTATAAGCTGTGTAACCGTAACACTGTAAACCATATAAACCCTCTGCAACACCGAAACCGATGTTTTTCCTTTCCTAATATAGTCAATATGACTTATTTTATCGCAATTAATTATACTTATGTACGCTCTCTGTTGTCAAGCAGACATGCACAATTACACAGCCAAATATGCAACTCATTTGTGGTCTATTTATTCAGAAATCTCGCCTCATCCTGAACCATGCTGACCTCGCTTCCATCCCTCGCATCTATCAGTACAAGCTGTATCGGGTAAGTGTCGGAATGATCCGAATCCAACTGTGCAAATGAGTACACAGGTATAGCCTCATACTCGCCGTCCCCTGTCTTTATCCTGAAATATGTGAGTCTCACATCGTTGAACTCCACTGAATTATATCCGGTATAATCCGCAAAGTGGCTTTCCATGACTCCCTTGAGGCTTGTCACCGCAGAATCCCAGGTGATCAGTGTCCCTGCATCCTGAATATCCCCCGCGGACTTCATCGGCCAAGTACATGTAAATCCCGTAAGTTTCTCTCCTGTAAATGCGATACTGTATGTGGACTGCTCCGTATAGTAGTATTTCTCTGCAGAAAACGAACCACTATCCTCCGCATTCTTCTGGTTTGAGATGGTGTCTATGCCAAATGCATCCGGCTGATAGAGCGGCTGTCCATTCACGGACGCCTGAAATGTCACAGAGTATCCATCCTTCTCATATCCTACAACCTCTCCATACTCATCACTATATTGGCGGTAAAGCTCCGACTGTGATGTAGGGACCACATCATTAAAGCCCCATTTGTCCATGTAGTCCAGCGCTTTTACCATTCCGGCATCCTCATCCATGCCACTCATATTGGATTCATCAGTCTGAACGTCCGACGGATTCCCTTCATTTGCCGTTATCAGTTCCGCGGGATCCCATGAGGTATACTCCGTGAATGTCGCACCCTTGTCCGCCATATCTTCAGGAACAGGGTCCGTCACCGCAAGCTGGATAGAAAATCCCTCATCTGATATCCACGACAGATCATAAAAATACAGTATGTATTCAACTCCATCTATCTTCCCAATAAAATAATCCTTGCTGTAATCCACATCGGCCCCCCTATGAGCGAACAGTTCATCTCTCTGCTCCTGTGTCACACTGTCCTTCATATCATATGGATACTCGAAAACTCCATCCTCCTCGTCAAATATGCTTTTGAGTATCGTCTCCCTGTCTTCAGCTCCTATGCTGCCCATGGTGAACTTCTTCGTATACATCTTATCGGCATCCGGAGTCTTGATCTCCGACGCTTTGATGCTTGCAGACTCCAAAGTTCCGCAATTTTCAACAGGTATATCAACACTTACGCTGGTCGGAATGCTGAGTGTTCTGGCAAGTCCACCCACACTGTCATCATAATCTGCATCCTTCTCGGTGTCCCCGGACGTGTCCGTTCCGCTGCTGTATTCCTTGATATCATCGCCCTCTATGACCGCCGTGTTTGCTTCCTTTTTCTTATCCGCGCAGCCACCGCACGCCATCGCAAGGCAAACCAAAGCTGCACATATCATCCATCTTCTTTTCCTCATATTTACTCTCCTTCACCAAGATATATTGTCATATACTCATAATAACCTGCCATTGAACTGCTCGAACTTACCTGCATGTAACAATCCTCAAGCTCACTCTCGTCAACAAGGAAATACACCGTCAGCAAATGTTCTTCGCCATCCCTCTTCAGGCAGCAGTAGCCATCCACGCTCTTTTCAGCAATCTCTGTGCCGTCATCTACTACATACGCAGGTACTCCATATGTCATCCGTCTTCCATAACTCGCACGAGGCTCACCATCTCCGCAGTAATAATTCGTGTCAACCGGTGGCGCCAGCTTGTCCCCCGAGAGTTTTTCTCCCCTCTCAAGATCTATAATTATATCGTCATACGGATATGCTCTGTAGTCCGCTTTATATGTGATATCCACCGCAACCATCCGCAAGCTGCTGTTATTATAATCTCCCCAGCTTGTAAAGCTGTTATCTGTCGCTTCGTTCATCCTCCGGCATCTGACATCCACAAAGTTTCCGTCCGTATCCACCAGGCCTTTATCCTCGAGATCTCCCACAGCATGGGCCATGTCCGCAGAGTCTATTCCCTGGGTGTCATCGTATACGTTCACACTATTTACCGTCATCTCTACGCCATCCACAACAAACGACTCGTCCAATCCTATAAATGTGTACTTGTCATCCACCTGGATCGTATCAACATTATCCGGGTCATCATCATAAAATGTTGAGTCAACTCCGACCCAGTTAGATGGATCATCGCCCTCGGCATCCTTGACATTTATTCCGGCCACGATCTTGTCCAGCTCCTCATCCGTTATATCGCAGCCGATATACACAGTCAGAATAACGGACTCTTCTTTTATCGGAACGTACAGCACTCTGTCAAATTCCCAATCAACTCCTCCCCTCTCAAACAACAGGTACTCATAACTTCCCGCCTGTCTGACTGTGGCATCCTCGATGCTTCGGTTTATCACAGTATTCGACTGTCCATTCCACTGGGTTGCCGCTATGGATATTCCCATATATCCTTCCCTGTCCGGGCTGTCATACTTACATTCCTCGACCTGAACCACGCCTTCCGGCAGATAATCAAGAGTGATCTCTACATATCTTTTGCCCGAATTTATCATGTATGAATTGCCATCGCTTCCCTTCATTATGCTTTGTGTTCCATTTTCCTCTTCCTCAGCCATTCTCTTTTTCATCTCGTCCGGAGTCTCCGTGCTCTCGGTGCCATCTGTAGCTGTGGCAGCACCGTCATCATTGAGCTCTATCGTTCCACTTGCATAATCACCGTTCTTCTCGATTGTAAATCTATACACGCTGACCGCAGCATGGATCGATACCGGTATAAGGATCACGCCACACAGCAGCAGTGCTGCAACCTTGATAAATCTCTCCATTCCTCCATGTCTTTTCCTGAGGCCTGTCGGTCTGCCGGACTCCTCCATGTCTCTCATTCCAGCGAGCAGGCTTTCCTTTTTAGCTTTGTATTCTGCCGAAAATTCATGTTCAGACAGTTTGTCCATATTGTCCGTATTGTCCGTGTTATCAATATTCTCCATATTCCTATTCTCCATCCAGCATCATCTCCTTCATCAGCAGTTTTCGCGCTCTCTTTACCGCCCGCTCATATTTTTTCCGGACCGCAGCCTCTGTCAGCTGCATCAGATCAGCCGTCTCTCTTACACTGAGCTGCCGTACTATCCTTAGCTGGAGCACCAGAGCATCATCATCAGATAATCTTCCAAGTATGCCTGTTATCAACTGTCTGTTCTCCACCTCATCAGCCATATTGCTCTTCACCGATTGGTCAGCATGACTCCACAGGATGTTGTCTGCAAGTTCCGTGGAATCGTCATCCCCCTGCAGACTGCACACAGCCTCTTTATCTCTTTTATTTTTCCTGTACATATCAACAGCGATATTTCTTGCAGTCTTGGTTATGTACGCCGACCTCTTCTCCTCCGGCATCCTTTTTATCATATTCCTGTATCTTATGACTTTCAGAAATGTCTCCTGTACAGCCTCCTCCGCCTGCCATATATCTCCCAATACGGCATACGACAGCCTGTATAACTTCTGTTCGTACTTGTCATAATATTCTGCTATCAATTCGCTGTCTTTCTTATCATTATGCATAATTTCCCTATCCTTTTTCATGTGTTCCCCGCCATGAACACCCCTTGATATTCTGTCTTTTTTGAACGTTCACTATATATAACGATTACATTATCATAAATGTGACACTTTTTCATAAAAAAAGAGGTTAAAGATTTCTCTTTAACCTCTTTTATGGGAAATATCACTATCTTCAGGCTTTATGCCTGTTCCGAATCCAAGTCTTCTTTATTCCCTGTATCCTCTTTATCCTTTTCTTCAGCTTCAGCCTCGGCTTCTAACAGTTTCGCAGCAGCTTCAGCCTCCTCCTTTGCCTTCTTCGCCTCTTCCTCGGCTTTTCGGGCGGTTTCCTCCAGTTTCTTCTCGTTGAGTCTGAATATCTTCCTCATCGTCGTACTGGTTCCGTATGCAATCGCACCAAATATGAATAAAACCCACAGATACCATATATTAACAAATATCATAGGGTATCTCACGCATATAAATATAGGTGCAAACCATGCGATAAATACTTTTAACCATGAGCCCTTATATGTGATAGCCAAAGCCAGTGAGTTTCTCACCGTGGTTCCCAGCTTATTGTTGTATCTGGCTATCAACGGGAACAAAAACGGAACAATAAGTCCCATAAATATAAGTTCTGTCACAAGAATTCCTGTGTAGAATGTAGATATGAATCCCGTCACTCTCTTGACAAGCAGGAATTCAAAATACATTACAAATATCGCAAGCAGAATAAAGAAATACGCTATGGTCGACTGTTTAAAGTTTCTCTTAAACTCATGGATAAATCCGGCGACAACCGTCTCTTCCTCATCCTCCTGCAGTCTTATACACATAGCATAAAGAGCTGACAGCGATGCTCCCACTGTAAATATAGGTATACAGCCAACTACAAAGCACACATTAAGTGCAAATATAGTTCCAAACGCATCCATTGCCCGTCTCAGAAGTGGTTCTTTCTCTTTTCCCCTGTCATTCTCTCTGCTCTCTTCCCTGTTGTTTGATATCTCGCTCATTCAAAATGTCCTCTTCGCTTATTGTTTCGTAAAAAAAAATAATATAATGCGGGTATCGATCGACCCAAGAGTCATCGATACCTACATTATATTTAATTGATTACAATATATATTACTCCTTTACACCACCAAGTGCAACACCTGCAATAATATATTTAGAAAGGAAGAAGTACATTACGAGGATTGGAATAACAGTTGTGAAAAGTCCACAATAGATCTGACCCCAATCTCTTGACTTATCATTTGCCTTTAACGCCTGAACGTACATTGGCATTGTCTGCTTCTTTCTCTCTGTAGCAAGTATGATAGAAGGTGTATACAGGTTATTCCATGATGCAACGAATCCGAAGATTGCCTGAGTTGCCATAGCTGGCTTCAGAAGAGGAAGTACGATCGAGTTGAACGTATGAATTTCTCCTGATCCATCAATTCTGGCAGCCTCTACGATCTCTACTGAGAGGCCAGTCTCCATGTACTGCTTCATAAAGTAAACAGTTGTTGGTGCTGCGATCGCTGGAATGATCATTGCAAGATATGAACCATAAATATGTGTGAGGTTACATATCTTGATGAAACCTACGATAGATACCTGCTGAGGAATCATCATGATAGCATATATGAAGCCCCACGCAAAATTCTTTGCCTTGAAATTGTAAACTGTAACTGCGTAAGCTGTCAGAGAACCGAAGTAGATCTGAAGAGCTGTTGCAGGTACTGTGATAATTAACGAATTGAGCATAGCCTGAAGTACGTTTACTCCACTCGTCTTCGCACCACCCTCTAAAAGTCCCTTGAAGTTAGTGATGAACTGTGATCCAGGAACAAGCTTTATTCCTGTAAGAATATCACTGGACTTAAGTGTTGAGTTAATTAACAAAATATAAAACGGTATGATTGACAGGAAACAAAGTATGATACAGATGACATATCTTAAAACCCTCGTTCCCGTTGCTTTTGATTCTGTCTGATCCAACTTTGTTCACCTACTTTCCTTGTTTTTCTGTTTTCTCTGATGTCAGCTTGTAGAACAGTAAGCTTATAATCAATGTGAATGCGAAAAGCATTACTGAGTAAGCTGCAGCTTTACCATAATCCTGTGTAGGACCTGCACTTACGTACTTCTTGATAAGCATAACTACTGTTGTTGTAGAATTGACATCTGATCCACCTACTCTTACAACTGGGTTACCTTCGTTGAAGAGCTGTGGAATATCGTACATCTGCAGACCACCGATAGCTGATGTTACAAGTGTGTACTGTAAGATCGGCTTGAGCAGTGGAAGTGTTATCTTAAAGAACTGCTGCTTTGATGTAGCACCATCAACACTGGCTGCCTCGTAAAGTGATGGATTGATACCGAGAATACCTGCACAAAGGACGATCATTGTATTACCATACCACATCCAGAACTGGATAAAAGCAATGATTATAAGTGATGCCCAGCCATGATTCAGGATACCACCCTCATCACACCATCCCCAACTTCTGAACAGGCTCGTGATAGGTCCCTGAACCTCGAACATACCGTAGAAGAGAACGGCGATTGTAGCTGCTGTAATGATGTTAGGCATGTACATGATTACCTTGAATACACCCTGACCCTTTATCTTAACCTTGATGTCTGTGAACCAGGCAGCAAGAACAAGTGCGAGAAGGATCTGAGGTACGAAGTTTACCAACCACAGAACAACTGTTATAGCAAGTGCCTGCCAGAACTCACTTCCGGTCTTTGCAAACACATAATTGGTAAAGTTACCGAGTCCTACGCTTGTTGTCACATATCTACCATTCTTAGCTGAGTAGATAAATGAGTTGTAGAACGTATAGATAAGTGGATACAGCTGAAAGATAAGGAAAACAAGGAAGAACGGAATGAGGAACATCAAACCATACTTGCCATATTCAACTGTCTTGTTCTTTTTCATAGTGTGATACGCCCCCTTAAAATATTGGTCTATAGTACACACGCACCAGCAACTTTCATTACTGATGCGTGCATTTTGTTACTTTATAGTTTTATCCTTTATTTTAGGGATAGATTACTTTGAGATACCAAGCTCTGAAGCACACTTGTCCTCGATGTACTTAACAGCATCATCAACTGATGTGTATGTACCTGAGTTGTAAGCTGTAGCTGCCTCATCGATGAATGCCTTGATTGAAGCATCCTGGTATGTTGTGTTGCTGAGGTTGATTCCCTCTGCTGATGCTGCCCATACCTCGATTGGGTTCTGTCCGCCAAGGAATTTCTGAGCTGCATTGTCGCTTGAAAGCTCACCATTGATAAGTCTCTCGTTAGCTGCCTTGTTGTTTACACAGTCACCTGTCTTGTTTGTGATATCAACACCAACATCTGGATCACATGTTAACTCGTAAAGAAGGAATGCACAAAGCTCTGGGTTTGGTGTATCCTTACCGACCATTACGTATGTACCGCCCCAGTGGTATGATGTAGGGCCTGTAACAGCTCCCCAGTTACCATCTACAGCGCCGTTACCCTGCATTGAACCTATGAACCAAGGACATCCGAAGTAGCAGAATACCTTTGAATCATTTGCCATATCAGCAGCCCATGATGAATCCCAAAGGGCTGTGTTGTTTGAATATCCACCATCATAGATCTTCTTACCTGTCTCAAGGTACTCTGTAACTGCACCGTCAAGTGTAAGCTTCTCTGATGAACCGTCATCTGTTACCCAAGGCTGTGACTGAGTATCCCAGATAGCGTACTTAACATCTGAAGGACCAGATACGATCTTGTATCCAGCACCCTTTAACTTTTCTGCTGTCTCGAAGAACTTGTCCCAATCAGCAAGAGCTGCCTGAACTGTCTCAGGATCATCTGATCCAAGAACTTCCTTAGCAATGTCTCTTCTGTAGAATATAGAACCTGCTGTAGCCTGCCATGTAACAGCCTTAAGCTCGCCGTTGTATGTGCCATACTGCTTAGCGAAGTCATATGAGTTAGCCATAACATCATCTGTGAAACCAAGATCTGTAAGGTTAGCTGTCTTTGTGTCATCCTCTGACCAGTACTTAGCTACATCGTTATCAGCAGGGATAAGTGAAGGATACTTATCTCCACTTGTAAGAGCTGTATCAATAGCTGTCTTGTACTCATCTGTTGTTCCACCAACACCAAGTGTTACGAACTCAACATAGTCCTTGTACTCTGGGAACTTGTCAAGAACGACGTTCATCTTCTTTGAGAAATCCTCATCCCATGAGTAAGCGTAGATCTTCTTGCTGTCATCCCAGCCATCTGTGCTAGGTGCTGCAATTGCTCCTGTTGCTGAAGCATCTGCCTCTGTTGCCTCTGTAGCATCATCTGATGCTGCCTCTGTTGCCTCTGTCTTAGCCTCTGTTGTTGCCTCTGTTGTAGCATCATCATTTCCGCCACATGCAACGAGTGATAATCCCATTGCCATAGCTAATGAAAGTGCTAACGCCTTTTTGATTTTTCTCACAAAAAAACCCTCCTTTTAAATATGTGTGCTATTCCAATGCTATGCTCTAAAATCACCTTATCGAGCATATCCGGAATGCCGTGTCATGCTTTTTCATGACATCTGTTGTGATTTTATTGACAACGTCCTTGTCAACATAGGCTTATTATAGGGCATATTATCTAATTTGGCAACCCCTTTTTTGAGTTTTTTTATCTTTTTTGCACATTCGCCTTTTTTTAAGCTAAAAAAATAACTAATTAAACTTTATCTATAAGGCGTGTATTTTATCATTTTTGTCAAATAGCCTATTTTTCGTACATTCCATGCGCCTTTCCGGCTAATATGGCAACTGTACTTTATATATAGAAAACAGCTTATTTACAAGGTTTTCTTTTAGTCATTATGTATAGTGCATGCAAAACCGATCTGTTTTATTGTGCAATTTTAAATTTTAGACTTTTTTCACTATTGGAGGGGTTCTGTTCTCCTCTTCTATATGTTAGTATACTATTATTAAATATATTTGACGCGGAAGACCGGACGCCCTCCGGCTCTTTTCGTGCAGAGGAGTTTTGAATGAGCAAAAAAGATAATACACAGGAAGAGGTGCTGGAAAGCACACAGAAGGATGCCCCGGATGACATTTTGATCCAGCCAAGGGGTGTCAAGCGTGAGGTGGCCGACGGTTTCTCAGATCCTAGATCTGCAGCGCCCAAAGCGGACCTTGCGACCGAAAACAGTCTTGAGCTTCACGCCATGACGAGATCAGAGCGCCGCAGATACAGACGGGCACAAAAAAAGGCTGAGACAGCGGACATGACACGCTCACAGCGTTTTCATTATTTTATAGACTGCAACAAATGGAAGATCATAGGAATACTGATGATCGTAGTGTCACTGGCCTGGATCTCACTGGCGGTATATTCCAATACCCGGCCGACGGTATTTGCATATGCGGTGGTCAACAGTCCTGATCCATGGAGCGTGGACACATCCGTTATAGACGACTATAAGAGCTACTATAATTATAAGGACTCGGACAAGATCAAATATATGCAGAACCTGCATTACGATCCGACTACATTTGACGCTGACTACGATGCAAATGGAACGGAATACTCTTCCTTCCCGCTGCTGTGCGAGGACAATGTATATGATGTGCTGATATCCGACAAGGCCGGAGTTGAGTGCTGCAGTTGGATAAATCTGATACATCCGCTTGATACATATGATGGCACTCTCAAAACTCTCTTCGAGGGAGAGCTCAAGGATCGTGTATTAACGGCGCAGGATTCCGCAAATCACACTTCCGCATACGCAATAAACATCAGCGGAACGGATTTTGCCAACCGCATGAACCTGGGATACAACGATGTGTATCTCTCATTCCCGGGCAACAGCGAGGAGAATGTTGACCACATTATCAAGCTGTTGAATTACATTTTTGATCTTGGTATAGAATAAGAAAAAATGGCTGTGACATATTGTTGTGTCACAGCCATTTTTTCTGTCATGATCTGTATTCAGGTGATCATATATCAATATATCAGTCCTCTGAATCCATGTTCATGACCTGTCTCTTTCTGGCAAGCTCGTCATTTGCAAGATACTCATCGTATGTTGTCTGCTTGTCTATGAGACCTGTATTTGTAATCTCTATGATTCTGTTTGCAGTTGTCTGTACAAACTGGTGATCCTGTGAGGAGAACAGTACTACACCAGGGAACTTGATAAGTCCGTTATTGAGTGCCGTGATGGACTCCATATCGAGGTGGTTTGTAGGCTCATCGAGAATCAGGGTGTTTGAACCCATGATCATCAGCTTGGACAGAAGACATCTTACCTTCTCTCCTCCAGATAGGACCTTGACCTTCTTAACTCCATCCTCACCTGCAAAGAGCATTCTTCCGAGGAAGCCTCTTACATATGTGGCATCCTTCTCGTCTGAATACTGTGTCAGCCAGTCAACTATCACGAGGTCGTTGTCGAACTCCTTGGTGTTGTCCTTAGGGAAATATCCCTGTGAGGTAGTAACTCCCCACTTATAGCTTCCCTCGTCCGGTTCCTCCTCGCCTGCAAGTATCTTGAAGAGCATGGTGGTTGACTTGGTGTTCGGTCCGACAAATGCTATCTTGTCGTCATGACCAACCGTGAACGAGATATCATCCAGAAGCTTTTCTCCGTCAACCGTCTTGGAGATATGTGATACGGTAAGCACCTCGTTACCGATGTCTCTCTTTGGTCTGAAATCAATGTATGGATATTTTCTGCTTGATGGCTTGATGTCATCCAGCTCGATCTTCTCAAGGGCACGCTTACGGGATGTAGCCTGCTTGGACTTGGAAGCATTTGCCGAGAATCTCTGAATGAACTCCTGGAGCTCTTTGATCTTCTCTTCCTTCTTCTTGTTGGCTTCCTTCATCTGCTTGATCATAAGCTGACTTGACTCGTACCAGAAGTCATAGTTACCTGCGTAAAGCTGGATCTTGCTGTAATCTATATCTGCTATATGGGTACATACCTTGTTCAGGAAATATCTGTCATGCGATACAACGATAACCGTGTTCTCAAAGTTGATGAGAAATTCCTCAAGCCATGCGATGGCATCCATATCAAGGTGGTTTGTAGGCTCATCCAGAAGAAGTACATCCGGATTGCCAAAAAGGGCCTGGGCAAGAAGCACCTTGACCTTGAGTCCACCATCCAGATCCTTCATCAGGCTGTAGTGATACTCTGTGCCTACTCCAAGTCCGTTCAGGAGTGTGGAAGCATCTGACTCTGCCTCCCAGCCGTTCATCTCAGCAAATTCAGCCTCAAGCTCTGCAGCCTTGACTCCATCCTCGTCTGAGAAGTCCTCCTTCATATATATAGCATCTTTTTCCTTCATTATCTCATACAGACGCTTGTTACCCATGATTACTGTGTCAAGCACCTGGTACTCATCGTATTTGTAGTGATCCTGCTGGAGAACTGAAAGTCTCTCTCCATCATTCATTGTCACATCACCCTTTGACGGCTCTATCTCTCCTGACAGGATCTTCAGGAAAGTTGACTTGCCGGCACCATTTGCACCGATCAGTCCATAACAGTTACCCTCTGTAAATTTGATATTTACATCCTCAAATAAAGCCTTCTTACCAAATCTCAATGTTACGTTATTCGCACTAATCATCGACGTATATACCTTTCACTATTTACTCTGTCTGCACACGCAGACGTCTCCATTTTCAGTGATTAAGTATATCAATACATGTCAGATGTGTCAACTTTACTTTATGTACAGAGCGGCGCTTTTCCTGCCCCGCTCCACTCTTCCATTCTGATATCCTTTACCAGAATTTTCTGGCTGCCAGCTAGAGATTCTTGACTATAGGATCATACAGATCAAGCTCACAGTACTCTGTGTCTGTAAAATGATCGCAGTTAAGACAACTCTTACCCGTCACATCGTTTGAAAGGCCCTTACAAGAACACTTCTTCTCATACGCACTGCATCTCTCTGCAACTTCTTTGTAGGTTTCTGTTGAACTTCTCATGATGTTCTCTCCTTTTTGCTATGCATTTTTCTGCTGCCTTATTATTGTGTGTCTTTTTCTGCTTTTTATTCCACATTTCATTCTTCGCTGATTCTTTGCCACATCAAGGTACGGATTCTTGACAATATGCTATATATTAAGTACAATCAGAATTAAAAATTTTTTAAATGATTGGAGATGAAATCTTGGACGCAGGTTCCATAATAAACATTATCATTCTGGTGGTGCTGATCGCACTGTCCGCATTCTTTTCTTCAGCTGAAACAGCACTCACAACGGTGAGTAAATTCTCGCTCAGGTCTCTTGCAGACAACGGCAACAAGCGGGCCTCACGGGTTCTCAAGGTCACAGAGAATTCAGGCAAGCTGATAAGCACTATTCTTATAGGAAATAACATTGTCAACATATCAGCATCTTCTCTCACGACCACATTCGTAACAAAGGCATTTGGAAGCTCTGCTGTCGGTATTGCAACCGGAGCCCTGACACTGATCGTTCTCCTCTTCGGAGAAATCACACCAAAGACCCTGGCTCAGCGTTATAACCTGAAGATATCGCTGTTATACATTGACATAATCCAGTTCCTTATGATAGTGCTCACACCTGTGATATTCATAGTGAATAAGATCGCTGATTTTATATTCTGGATCATAAGGCTCGACAAGGACGGCGGGAACCAGAAGATGACCGAGGATGAACTCATAAGCATGGTGAACGTCAGTGAGGAGGAAGGCGTCATCGAGGACAAAGAGAAGGAAATGATAACCAATGTGGTGGACTTCGGAGATTCCATTGCAAGGGATGTCATGATCCCAAGAGCAGATATGACCATCGCCTCTGTTGATATGGCTTATGATGATCTGCTGAAGCTCTACATGGAAGTACCGTATACGAGAATTCCTGTATATGAGGACTCCAGAGATAACGTGATCGGTATCCTTCATGTTAAGGATCTCTTCTTCTACAAGGCAACCCATGATATCAATAATTTCAGCGTTCGTAACATCATGAGAAAGCCACTGTATGTATATGAATATCAGAAGACCAATGATCTTCTGCACTCCATGAAGTCGGATTCCAATACCATGGCCATAGTGCTCGATGAGTACGGAATCTGCATAGGACTTATTACCATTGAGGATCTCATTGAGGAAATCATCGGAGACATCAAGGATGAGTACGACACGGAGGAACACAACAACATCATCAAGGTCGACGACACCCACTACAACGTCGATGGCTCCATCAAGCTGGATGATCTGAATGATGCACTGAATCTAAAGATAGAATCAGAGGACTACGACTCCCTCGGCGGTTACATAACCGAGCTGCTGGATCACATTCCAGCCAAGGGCGAGTCCGTCACCGACATCTCATGCATCTACAAGGTACTTGAGATGGACAAAAAGCGAGTCGCCAGAGTGCTTATCACGCTGGCTCCGCAGGAGCCAGGCGACGCCGATGGCGAGTAAGTCAGCGCCGGGTGGCGGGGTTATGCGCAAACAGACATTTTCGTTGAAAAAGATACAATTTTGTGATATTTCTCGAAGGAATTTACGAAAAGCACACAGGCTTGCAAAAGCTTGTGTGCTTTTCTCTTTTTTCGGCTCAAAAAGATACAATCGTCAAACTTGCAGCCAGCTAGCGTCCTGAGCATTCTCTTTCCTCTTGATTTTTTAACAAATTAATACGTTTTATAGTAAAACAACCTTGTAATGTAGTTTTGAATACTATATAATATGTCGTGTTGATTCAAAATCAACTGTTTATATGCGGTATTACACACTGCATAAACAACACATACTGCACAAAACAGCACATGCTGCGTAAACAATGCATACTGCATACACAGCACGTACAACTGTTGGAATATGTCAATTTGTGAACGGTATTTATGAACAGCTTTTTCGCACAGCAGTTCCTGTGCGTGCTCCAACTAATATAAGAGGTGTCTATATGGATAAAAAGACAAATATTAAAGACATAATATCAATGGCCGGTGGCCTTGATTATATAAACCCTAAGGATATTCCTTCCATTGACCTGTACATGGATCAGTTGACCACCTTCATGGAGGATCAGCTTGGAAAGAACAGGCGCAATGACGAGGACAAGGTGATGACCAAGACCATGATCAACAACTACACGAAGAACAACCTTCTGCCATCGCCTAACAAGAAGAGATATTCTAAGCAGCACCTTATACTGCTCATTTATATATACTACCTGAAGAACATGCTCAGCATCAACGATATACAGACTCTGCTTGAGCCTCTTATAGATGGTTATTTTGATTCCAACAAGGACGGAAAGGATATTTCTGATATATACGCCCACTTGTATGAGCATCTATCCCAGCATTACGGTGACATCATCAAGGATATCGTGAGAACAGCCAACAAGGCTGATGCCATGTATGATCCTGAGAAGGACTCCTATCTCCACGATCTCAGCATGATCTCACTTCTCTCAGTTGATATATATGCCAAGAAGAAATATGTGGAGCATCTGGTAGACAAGCTCAGACAGGAATCTGAGGAAGATGCCAAGGCGAAGGCTAAAGCCCAGGCACAGAAAGCCAGAGAGCAGGCAGCAGCCAAAGCCGCAAAGGCTAAGCAGCCACAGGCAAACGCCGCAGCCGAGGGCAAGAAAAAATAGTCAGCTTACGCACAACCAACAAGTATTGCGACCAGTTTTCACAGGACTCCAGCCTTTAACACAAATAAAACCCCTGAACGATAAAATTTAATCGTTCAGGGGTTTTGTCTGACTACTTGTCGGTTTTCTCGTTGCTCTGCTTGTCATTCTGCTGGAAGCTCTTCATTCTTGAAAATACAAGCTCATATCCGTCCTTGCCATAATTCAGGGATCTGTTGACCCTGCTTATCGTGGCTGTGGATGCTCCGGTCTTCTCCGCAACCTCCAGATATGTGTTGTCTTCCTTCAGCATCTTGGCCACTGCAAAACGCTGTGCTATAGATAACAGTTCATTCACCGTGCATACATCCTCAAAGAAATTAAAGCACTCCTCTTCTGTCTCCAATGTAAGTATCGCCTCAAACAGATCCTGTACTGCCTCTGTATGTACTGTTTTTCCCATGTCTAAGCTCCTTTTTGACTTTCACGACTTTAGCGTGATAAAGTAATATATACTATATACCACTTTCTTATAATTTGCAATCTTTTTTGATCCAGACTGAAAGGCCTCTTCTGTTGACATAGAACTCGCCACAGCCCTCGTCATCTATCTTGATGTCATACTTGGCATTACCCATGACATCTGCAAAATGTGCTCCCGCAAACTGTCTGCCCACATACATTCTCTTGGTGCCGCCCATTCCATCGGACATGACAACCGCAAGTCCTGAATCCTTGTGCTCCTCGTCGCCCTCTCTGGTCCATCCAACAACCTCGCTGTGATCAAAGTAGTCGTGCTGAGTTCCATATGCATATTTCTTTCTGAGCTTGAGCAGCTTATTCAGTATCGTCTTCTTCGACTTTACCTTAACCTGTGGTATTCCCGCATAGTCGCCGATATACAGGCACGGATAGCCCTGCTCTCTGAGCAGTATGACCGCATACGCCAGAGGCTTGAACCAATCCTCAACGTACGATTCCAGAACTCCTCCGACCTGGGATTCGTGGTTATCTACAAATGTAACAGCCTTCTCCGGATTGCTCATCATAAGTGAACCCTTAAGCAGATCTGCCATGTTATACTCTCCATCTGCCACAGATGCATCGTGGAAATTGAAGTGCAATGGCACATCGAACATGGATGCCTCATTGTCTGTGGCCTTGATATAGCCATTCAGATATTCTGTATTCCAGTGCCAGAAATCACCGACAGCAAATATGTCCTTATGTACATATTCCGGAGCCTCATCTACGCCCTTCTTCTTAGCGGCTACAGGGACATCAGATGTCGCTTCAATAAAATCCTTCACAAACCATGCAGGGATAGCCTCTGCCTCCTGGAATCTGAATCCATCCACATCAGTGGTCTTCTCGTACCACTGAGCCCACGCCATGAGCTCGTCGTACACTTCCTGATTGTAGAAATCAATCTCGCTTCCAATTATATAATCATACTTGGAATATTCCTTGTCCGCCTCGTCATAATCCTTGCCCTCAAGAGCGCACACACGCTTCTTGAATTCTTCCTGCTTCCAGTCTATTCCCGCAAAATGCTTCCAGTTCCACTTGAACTTGGAATACTTTGACTTTCTTCCAGGGAATGTAAACTTTGAAAGTGCTCCCACAGTCTTCTTATTGCCGATCATCTGTGGAATATCTTTGGTGTTGAAATCGGCTGCTGTAACCTTCTCTATCCTGTCAGCGCCGAGCTTCTGTCTGACCGCAATGTCCGCATAGACATTTATCCCCTGATCCTTCATAGCCTTTATAGCAGCTATATACTCATCCTTAGTTCCATATCTGGTTCCAACTGAACCCTTCTGGTCAAACTCTCCCAGATCATACAGATCGTACGGAGCATACCCCATATCTTCTTTGCCCTGTGCTCCCTTTGTAGCAGGCGGAAACCATACAGCCGTAGCCCCCATCTTCTTCAGAACCGCAGCGTCCTCTGCTGCCTTTTTCCATAAATCCTGGCTGTCGGTCGTATTCGCTGTAAAATACTGTACCAAAAGTCCGTTATCCTTCATCTCAATACCTCCGTTATTGGCTTTTAATCACCCTTATAAGTCATTATATCAAATCTGAATATATGAGTAAAGACCGACAAATAACAAAAAACATGCCCGCAGACTCCCCTTACCGGAGTGCCTGCAGGCATGCCAAAGACACTATGTACTGTAACGTATATATCTCGGATCACACACGCTGATCCATGCATGTATACACCACAGCTTATAGCTGTATTACATATTCTTGATTCTCTCTATAGCTTCAACTGTATTCTCATAAGTTCCGAATGCAGTAAGTCTGAAATATCCCTCACCGCTTGGTCCGAAGCCTGAACCTGGGGTTCCGACTACATTTGCATTCTCAAGCAGATAATCGAAGAAATCCCATGATGACATGTTGTTCGGTGTCTTAAGCCAGATGTATGGCGCATTTACACCGCCTGATACAGTGTAGCCTGCATCCTTGAGTCCCTGTGAGATAACCTTTGCGTTGTTCATGTAGTATGCGATCTGAGCCTTTGTCTGAGCCTTGCCCTCGTCTGAGTACACTGCGTCTCCTGCTGCCTGAACAATGTATGGAGCGCCATTGAACTTTGTTCCATGTCTTCTTGCCCACAGGCTGTGCATTGACACGCCATCTGCGTCCTTCAGATCCTTTGGAACTACAGCATAGCCAAGACGTGTTCCTGTGAATCCTGCGTTCTTAGAAAAGCTCTTGAGCTCGATAGCACATGTCTTTGCGCCCTCGCACTCATATATTGTATGAGGAACATCCTCCTCGCTGATATATGCCTCGTATGCAGCATCGTAGATGATGACTGCTCCGACCTTATTTGCGTAATCTACCCACTCCTGAAGCTGATCCTTCTTGATCGTTGCTCCTGTAGGGTTGTTTGGGAAACACAGATATATGATGTCAGGTGTCTCCTTTGGAAGCTCTGGCGCAAAGTTATTGTCCGCAAGACATGGCATGTAAATTACATCGCTCCACAACTCTGTGTTCTTGTCGTATGTTCCTGTTCTTCCTGCCATTACATTTGAATCAACATATACAGGGTATACAGGATCACATACTGCAATCTTGCTGTCTGCTGTAAATATCTCCTGAATATTTGCTGAGTCACTCTTTGCCCCGTCGCTGACAAATATCTCATCAGCAGATATGTCCACGCCTCTGTCAGCATAGTCGTTCTTTGCTATGGTGTTTCTGAGGAACTCATAGCCGAGATCAGGAGCATATCCCTTGAATGTCTCCGCAACTGCCATCTCATCTACAGCCTTGTGAAGGCGCTCTATGATAGCCGGTGCAAGTGGCTGAGTCACATCACCGATACTGAGTCTTATAACCTTCTTGTCAGGGTGTGCCGCGCTGTACTCTCTCTGCTTTCTTCCAACTGTTGAGAAGAGATAACTTCCCGGAAGCTTTAAATAATTTTCATTTGCCTTAAACATATCTTTCCTCCTAATATATATCAGTCCAGCCTTCAAATACTTCCCTTGCCGGTCCTGTCATGTACATAGTTTCATTCTGCCTGTCGTAATCAATATCTAAAGTTCCTCCGAGCAATGAGACCTTTACCGAATCTCTCGTCCTGCCGGCAGCTATCCCCGCCGCCACAGCCGCACACGCGCCTGTACCGCACGCAAATGTCTCGCCGGAGCCGCGCTCCCACACTCGCATCCTCATATGATCTTCGTCAACGATCTGGACAAATTCTACATTTGTCCTGTTCGGGAACATGGGATGCACTTCCATCTCAGGCCCCAGAGTCTCCATCTGGCAGACATATATATCATCCACCCACACAACCGCATGGGGATTGCCCATGGATACCCGGACAAAATCCACGGTTTCATCAGGCAGAACAGCCATCTCGACAGCCGCACCTATATCCGGTCTGCCCATATCCACACATACCGCAACCACTCTTCCATCCTGCAGAATACATCTGAGCCGTTTTATACCCGCCTGTGTCTCCACAGTAAATTCCGTCTTCTCCGTCATTCCATGGTCGTATACATACTTGCCAAGGCATCTTATGCCATTTCCACACATCTCTGCCCTGCTGCCATCCGCATTGTATATATCCATATTAAAATCAGCCCTGGCCGAAGGTCCTATAAGTATCAGTCCGTCGCCCCCAATGCCCCTGTGCCTGTCACTGACAAGCCTGGCTAAGATCTCCGGATCATATACCTTTTCTCTGAAGCAGTTCACGTACACGTAGTCATTTCCAAGTCCTTCCATCTTCGTGAATCGCAATAGAAAGCCTCCCTCTTGATCTATTTTAGAAACAATCTGAATTATCCAGTATCATATATGCCATCTCGACTATATTTATACCGTTATCCATGCTCTTCTTTTGCAGATATCTGTGAGCGCCCTGTTCATCATACTCAAAGTCATGCATAAGCTTGAGTTTTGCCGCCTTGATGACCTTCTTCTCTTCCTCGGTTCTCTCCTTTGGCCTGGACTTTCTCTTTTTTCTCTCCCACAGAAGATTCTCTATTGTGAGACTTACGGTATTCACAAAGTCCATGGACTTTATCGGCATAGACAGACATACCACGCCGCTGTCCCGGACTTCCTCATAATTCTTCTTGCTGCTGAGCACGATCATGTCAAAATATTTCGGAATATAATTCTCAAGATCTGAATACATCATATCCAGGAATTTATATCCACATATTATGACTCCATCGTCACACGCATCCGCAGCCTGCGCCGCCTGGGCTCCGGTTGTACACACCTTTGTAACACTTATACCATTGCGAATGAGCAGGTTTTTTATACTCTTTGCTTCCTCTATTTTCGGAAAAACTATTATAACATTTACCAAATCAAAGACCTCTCAATCGTGTATGTATAGCTATTATCAAATATATAGGTAAGCAGACCTTTCGCTCCGCTTACCTATACTACTCATCATTTTATATTGTTCGTGTATAAGATCAGATTTTGTACAGATAGTTTGAGATCTCCCAGTCTGTAACCTGTCTTGTGTACTCATTCCACTCATCCATCTTGGCACTTGTATACCTCTCGAAGATGTGTGAACCAACTGCCTCCTTCATGAAGTCGCTCTCGCTCATGGCAAGAGTTGCCTCTCTGAGGTTTGCAGGAAGGCTGTGGATATGACGTGCCTTCTTCTCCTCTGCAGTGAGGTTGAATATATTTGTATCTACACTTGGTGGAACTGGAAGCTGACGCTTGATTCCGTCAAGTCCTGCTTTAAGGCATACTGCCATGGCAAGGTATGGGTTAGCTGTTGGATCCGGACATCTGAGCTCAACTCTTGTTCCTGCACCACGTGCACTTGGAATTCTGATAAGTGGACTTCTGTTCTTTGCTGACCATGCGATGTAAATAGGAGCCTCATAGCCTGGAACAAGTCTCTTGTATGAATTTACAAGCGGGTTGGTGATGGCTGTCATCTCCTTCATATGCTCCATGATTCCGGCGATGAACCAGTAAGCCTCCTGGCTAAGTCCTAGCTTATCGTTCTCATCTGCAAATATGTTCTTGCCATCCTTCTGGAGCGACATGTTCATATGCATACCTGAACCGCATACGCCATACTTTGGCTTTGGCATGAATGTTGCGCAGAGACCATGTCTCTTGGCAATAGTCTTTACAACCAGTTTGAATGTCTCGATGTTGTCGGCGGTTCTCAAAGCCTCACCGTACTTGAAATCTATCTCATGCTGTGCAGGAGCTACCTCATGGTGTGATGCCTCGATCTCAAATCCCATCTGCTCAAGAGTAAGAACCATATCTCTTCTCGCATTCTCACCGAAATCCAGTGGTCCGAGATCAAAATAGCTTGCTCTCTCGTATGTGTTAGTTGTAGGCATTCCGTTCTCATCTGTCTGGAAGAGGAAGAACTCACACTCAGGACCTACATTCATAGTGTAACCCATCTCTTTTGCCTCAGCCAGAGCTCTCTTAAGTACATATCTTGGATCGCCCTCAAATGGTGTTCCATCAGGCTTATATACATCACATATAAGTCTTGCAACCTTTCCCTGCTGTGGTCTCCAAGGGAATGTCTCATATGTATCATAATCAGGATACAGATACATATCTGACTCCTCAATTCTCGCAAAGCCCTCTATAGAAGAACCGTCGAACATGATCTTGTTGTCAAGTGCCTTCTCTATCTGGCTTGAGGTTATCGCTACGTTCTTAAGGTCACCAAAAATATCTGTGAACTGAAGTCTTATAAACTCAACATCATCTTCTTTGACCTTTTTCAGTATGTCTTCCTTTGTGTATTTTCCCATCGTTATACTCCTTTTCTACACATTGTTTGATCCTCTGCATGTAAATCTCTATGAGATTTTCTCATAGCTAGAGTTATAATAAACTTTGACAGAACTTTTGTCAACACAGATGAACGGTTGAGCAAATGTATATTCTGTCATAATTCTCTATCGAAGATCTCTCTTTCTGAATGTCAGCCATGTTGCCACGATCATCACCGTGCCGTATGCAGCAGCCACCGCCAGGGATATTCCAGCATGGCTCCAGTCTATATCGACCTGACTCATCTCCCTCACAGAACTGAACGGCATATAGCCCAGTATTTTCTCCAGAACATCCGACTGGAATAGCACAGGCATGATCTGCACGCCGAGATCCACAAGGAAAAACAGCAGCAGATTCACTGATACTGACGCAGCCTTGGACGTCAGTGAAAACGCAAGGAACACGCATGTCATATATAACATCGTAAGCACAAATCCCTCACACGCCACCGATCTCAGCATATATCCCGCCACGTCCATGGTAAATGCCTTTCCAAAGCCTCCACAAATGCATCCTCCCACGGTATACACAAGTATATCTTCAAGAGAAAGTATCCAGATCGCCACTATATATACTATGATCTTCGCAAACATTATATGTGCTCTGCTGTGTCCCTGGGCTATCGCACACTGGATATCCCTGGACTTGTAATCGCTGGTGATGAGCGACGCCGCAATAAATCCAAACAGCATGCCGGACACCGAGCTTCCAGAAAACGAGCCCAGCAGATACTGGAACTGAAAATCTCCCGTGAGTTCTATTCCGAGAATATCTCCAACCAATCCCACCGAGATCAGATATATTATATCCTGGACAAAGAAAACTATCAGGCACACCCTGAAGCCCAGGCTCTTATACAGCTTATAAAATTCAGCCGACAACAGTTCACGCATAATGAGCACCCCCTATCCTGTGAATAAAGTAGTTCTCAAGGCTCTCCTCCTCGAGATGGTACTCACTGACAAACACCCTCTCATTGTAGAGAACCCATGCCAGCTCGTCTGAGTTTACCGGCTGGTCCACGATTATCTCATCGCCATTCACATACACATTCACTATATTGTATCTCATAGCAAGTATATCAAGAACCTTCTTCACATCATTGGTGCGCAATCTCAGTCTCCTGTGGCACTTCGCGTCAAGCTGCGCTGCAGAGAGGCAGTCTATGATCTGTCCTCTGTCTATCATTATGTAGTCCGTTGCCAGCTCGTGAAGCTCTGTGAGTATATGGCTGGATATAAGTATCGTCACACCAAATCTCTGATTTATCTGCTTGAGAAGATTTCTTATCTCAACTATTCCAACCGGATCAAGTCCGTTTATCGGCTCATCCAATAGCAGGAGATCCGGACCTGACAGCATGGCACAGCCAATCGCCAGCCTCTGCTTCATTCCCATCGAATAATTCCTAAACTTCTTCTTGCCAACGCCCTGCAATCCAACATTTGCTATGGTCTGCTCGATGAGCTTGTCGTTCTTTATCCCCCTCAGCTTCATATTAAGCTTTATGTTGTCTACAGCATTATAATTGTCGTGCAGTCCGGCATGTTCGCACACCGTTCCTATCCTCTTTCTGGCATTCACCAGCCCCTTGCTGTCACTGGCGCCAAATAATTCTATCTCTCCCTCGTCAGGAAACAACAGACCATTGATATGATTGATCAGGGTAGTCTTTCCTGCCCCGTTCTGTCCTATAAAGCCATATATCTTCCCCCTTTCAAGAGATATATTGACATTGGACAAAACAGTATTCTTTCCAAATGTCTTCGTGAGTCCGCTTACTCTCACAACATTCTCTGCCATTTATCCCCCACCTTTCTGTCCTCATAAAATACGCCTACAGGAAATAATATTCTATGAATTTACACAAAAACCCGTCATCCAGCACATAGCTGAACAACGGGTCCTTTATATACTTATCAATGATAAGAATTAATCCTGAACGTATGGTAATATTGCAATCTGTCTAGCTCTCTTAACAGCAATTGTGATTGCTCTCTGATGCTTAGCACATGTTCCTGTGATTCTTCTTGGAAGGATCTTACCTCTCTCTGAGATATACTTTCTGAGTGCGTTTGAATCCTTGTAATCGATCACAGCCTCTTTATTAGCACAATACTCGCAGACTTTCTTTCTTCTACGGATATTTCTTCTCTTCATTGGAGCGTCAGCTCTATCAGTCTTATTGTAAGCCATTGTATTTACCTCCTATTTTACTTGAATGGTAAATCGTCCTCAATACCTTCCGGTATACTCATGAAGCCCTCAGCTCCTGCATTGCCAGGTGCCGGTCTTCCTGCTGGCTGATATCCACCGCCTGATGCCTGTCCGCTTGCAGCCTTGCTCTCAGCAAACTCCTGCTCCTCAACAACAACATCAGTTGTGTACACCTTGTTACCATCCTTATTCGTATAGCTTCCAGTCTGGATTCTACCTGTTATAGCAATCTTCGTTCCCTGCTTCAGGTACTTCTCTGCAAACTCAGCGCTCCTGCCAAATGCAACGCAGCCGATGAAGTCTGCACTCTGGTCGCCATTTCTATTGAATCTTCTGTCTACAGCCAATGTGTATCTTGCAATAGCCATCTGGCCATCACCTGTGTTTGACTGTGAATATCTAACTTCCGGGTCTCTTGTGAGACGACCCATCAATATTACCTTGTTCATTATAGAATACCTCCTATTACTCGGCGTCTAATCTAACGCAAAGATATCTAAGAACTGATTCCATAATACGAATGTTAGCCTCAAGCTGAGCTGGAACTCCAGCCTCTGCATCAAACTGAATGAAGTAGTAGTATGCTTCGCCCATCTTCTGAATCTCGTAAGCAAGCTTCTTGAGTCCACACTCGTTAACTTCTGTAATTGTTGCGTTAGCCTTCTCAATATAAGACTTAACCTTATCAACTACAGCTGTTCTGGCTTCCTCATCAATCTTTGCACTAACAACTAAAGTTAATTCATATTTGTTCATTACATTGCACCTCCTTATGGTCTCTGGCCCACAGTCATCTGTGAGCAAGGAAAATATGATTAATACATCACAAGTTCAGATACTATCATATTTTTCCAGCCAATTCAAGCATTTTTTCTATGATCATCCCAAAAATTCTGTAGCATGCTTTCTCGACCACAAAGGGAACATGCTTCTCTGGCATCTGTAGTTCTCTCTCTGCTCCACGCTCACCGCGCTGAAGAATGTTCTCCACATATCTGTGTAATCATCCTCCATATATTCTGCACTGCCCAGCGTCTCCATCTCCTGATCTGTAAGCCGCCTCACATACATATCCGAATCCACCGGATGCACCACGGCGTAACGTCTGCCATCATCCACTATCAGCCAGTATTCTGACGGCATCCTGTCCGCAAAATGACTGGCGACAAGAAGCGCAACATCGTCCTTTGGTTCTATATGACATACATACACCCGCCCCTGGACAACAGTGAATCTGGCTATCTCCCTGAATAGATGTGCCTCGTTGCTCACACTCCGCCCAAGCTCCATGATACGCATCACCTCCGGACTTATGAGCATATGTTCCACCTTCCGCCCCTCGGCAAATGCCAGTATCAGATATCTGTACACAGTATCCAGTGCATCCTCCTGATGCGACAATAGTGCATTGAATACGTTGCGGTACACCAGCCAGGATACCTTCTTCACAGACCGGGTAAACTTCTGCACCTTGTCCGCATCCGGCTCGACATGTATATAGTCAGCGAACATATCCAGTTGTTCCACAGGCTCCTTCATAAGCATCACATGGTCGTGTCCGACCTGCAGTGCCATACTCCACGCCTCATATATGCATGTAGCCATATCGTCATATCTGTCTCTGCATGTGAAAACCTTCATATTGTCCATAACTTCCACCTTCACGCCTTCATTCCTATATCAAATAAAGTCATCTGTCTATACTGTTCATTGCCGTGTGATGCCTGCCAGTTCTCTCCCCGGCTCAGATCCGTCATCTCCCTGACAATGTAATCCCTCTCTATAGGGATCCTGTACATCATACGTCCGCCACACGTTATAAAATAATGTGCTCTCTTAAGCACCACCCCCATCTTCTTCAGATTATCGAAATCCAGACTTCCGTATCTGCGGGCTCTCACTATCCTGCCCGCCGACTTCGGCCCTATGCCGGGAATCCTGAGAAGCAGATCATACGGTGCCGTCTGCACCTCCACCGGGAACTGGTCAAGATGTCTCACTGCCCAGTTGCACTTCGGATCCATTCTCTGATCGAGGTTCGGCTCGTTCTCAGACAATATCTCCTCAGCGTGGAATCCATAATATCTGAGCAGCCAGTCCGCCTGATACAATCTGTGCTCACGGAGCAATGGAACCGCCGTATCCAGCGCAGGGAGTGCCGAGTCCTCGTTGATCGGTATATACGCGGAGTAGAACACACGCTTCAGATCGTATCGCTGATACAGTCTCTGGGCTGTGTGTATGAGCGTGTAATCCGACTCTCCGCTGGCTCCAACTATCATCTGTGTGCTCTGTCCCGCCGGGGCAAATGCCTGTCTCCTGTCTGTATCTCCAAACATGACAGGGAGGGGCGAAGAGGCAGCACCGATGTCTCTTTTATCAGAGGTCATTCCATCTGTGAGTGCCTCTGCTGCTGACATCTGCAGAGCACCATGTCTTTCCTGCCCTGCCAGCTCTGCTTTGTATGCGGTCAGATCCTTCTGCAGATTCTTCTCGTTGAATATGCTTCCAGTAAGGTATCTGTTGATACCGCTCCTCTCCATACGCGCAGTCTTGCCCACCGCCAGTCTGTGGGATTCTATAGTGCTGGTCAGCTTGCCCATGGGATCAAGTATGGTGCCAAAGCTCTTGTTCGGGGCAAGCTTCTTCAACCCCTCCTCAGTCGGCAGCTCCATATTAACACTTATCCTGTCCGCTAAATATCCCACCATGCTTATAAGCTCATCCGATGCCCCCGGAATGGTCTTCACATGGATATATCCATTGAACCTGTACTTCGTCCTGAGAAGATACAGAGTCTCACACATCCTCTGCATGGTGTATGTCGGATCCCTGAGCACACCGGAGCTCAGGAACAACCCTTCTATATAATTCCTCTTGTAGAACTCTATGACCAGATCGCACAGCTCCTCCGGTTCAAATGTCGCTCTTGGCACATCATTGCTTCTGCGGTTCAGACAGTACTTGCAGTCATATACACAGTGGTTCGTCATAAGGACCTTAAGCAGCGATATACATCTTCCATCCGCTGCAAAGCTGTGACATATACCACATGATACACTGTTGCCCAGGGCTCCCTTCTGTCCCTTCCTGTCCACTCCACTGGATGTACACGCCACATCATACTTCGCCGCATCCGCCAGTATATTCAGTTTTTCTTTCGTTGTAAGTCCTGTAATTATCTCGTTCATGCATAATATTATACGAACATTTGTTCGGCATTGCAAGAGGTAATTTCTGGTTGCCGGTTAAAGCATAATATTACTTATGGATGGCGCAGACAAAAAAAGACCAGACACACTCTGAACGAATGTATCCGGTCTTCTCTATGCGAAAGGCTCTGGACTATGACAGTTCCTTTCTTCTATATGATCCTAAGCTATATCTTAGAGCTGTGGGCCTGCTGCAACTAATGCCTTACCTGCTGCATTACCCTCGTACTTAGCAAAGTTCTTCTGGAATCTTGCTGCAAGATCCTTAGCCTTTGTCTCCCACTCTGAAGCATCAGCGTATGTGTCACGTGGGTCAAGGATTGCTGGATCTACGCCAGGAAGCTCTGTTGGAACCTCGAAGTCGAACATAGGGATCTTCTTTGTAGGAGCCTCATTGATAGCACCACTGAGGATTGCATCGATGATTCCTCTTGTATCCTTGATTGAAATTCTCTTGCCTGTTCCATTCCATCCTGTGTTAACAAGGTATGCCTTAGCACCGCTCTTCTCCATCTTCTTAACAAGCTCCTCTGCATACTTTGTAGGATGCAGCTCGAGGAATGCCTGACCGAAGCAAGCTGAGAATGTAGGTGTTGGCTCTGTGATACCTCTCTCTGTACCAGCAAGCTTTGCTGTGAATCCTGACAGGAAGTAGTACTGTGTCTGCTCTGGTGTAAGGATTGATACTGGAGGAAGTACTCCAAACGCATCTGCTGAAAGGAAGATTACGTTCTTTGCAGCTGGTGCTGATGATATAGGTCTTACAATGTTCTTGATATGATCTATTGGGTAAGATACACGAGTATTCTCTGTTACGCTCTTATCAGTGAAATCGATCTTGCCGTTTGCATCAAGTGTAACGTTCTCAAGAAGAGCGTTTCTCTTGATAGCGTTGTAGATGTCTGGCTCTGAATCCTTGTCAAGGTCGATAACCTTAGCATAGCATCCACCCTCGAAGTTGAATACGCCGTTGTCATCCCAGCCGTGCTCATCATCACCGATGAGGAGACGCTTTGGATCTGTTGAAAGTGTTGTCTTACCTGTTCCTGAAAGGCCGAAGAAGATAGCTGTGTTCTCACCGTTCATATCTGTGTTAGCTGAGCAGTGCATTGAAGCCATTCCCTTAAGTGGAAGGTAGTAGTTCATCATTGAGAACATACCCTTCTTCATCTCTCCGCCGTACCATGTGTTAACTATAACCTGCTCATGGCTTGTGATGTTGAATGCTACACATGTCTCTGAGTTAAGTCCTAACTCCTTGTAGTTCTCAACCTTAGCCTTTGAAGCATTGTACACTACGAAATCTGGCTCGAAGTTCTTAAGCTCTTCCTCAGTTGGCTTGATGAACATGTTTGTTACGAAATGAGCCTGCCAAGCAACCTCAACGATGAAACGGATAGCCATACGAGTATCAGCATTTGCTCCGCAGAATGCATCAACTACGAAAAGTCTCTTGTTTGAGAGCTCCTTCTTTGCAAGATCCTTAACTGATGCCCATGTCTCCTCTGTCATTGGATGGTTATCGTTCTTGTACTCATCTGATGTCCACCATACAGTGTCCTTTGAGTTCTCATCTACTACGATATACTTATCTTTAGGTGAACGGCCTGTATAAATACCAGTCATAACGTTAACTGCGCCGAGCTCACTAACCTGTCCCTTCTCGTATCCCTGAAGGTCAGCCTTTGTCTCTTCCTCGAATAACAATTCATATGAAGGATTGTGTACGATCTCTGTTGTGCCTGTAATGCCATACTTAGTTAAATCAACTGTTGCCATTTTTCTTAACTCCTTTTCTTTAAATGTATTTCATTGATAGGTGCATGTCGCCTGTACCCTGCCGGCACCGCAACTATACAGCACTCAATAATCTGAAAATAAATATGAACACTTTCTCTCATATTCAGTTGAAAGTATACCCAATTAGTCAAAATAAATCAATATGATTATTGAGTTTTTTTTGTAGTTTACAGAAACTTCTCATTTATAATCTCAATTTTATATTTATTACTTGCATAACCTAAGATAATGAGCTTCCACGTCTCTTCTCAAGGAATTTTGACTTCACTATCAGAATATCACCTGTCTGTATCTCCAGATCACCTGTCGGCAGTATAGACATATTATCCCTGAGTACCATATATATATTCACACCATACTCCTCCGTAGCCTGGAGTATGGTCCTGCCGCAAAACTTGCTCACATCATCTACGAGCAGTTCTCCAATCTCGTCCACATCAACAACTTTGGACTCCTCGTTGGCATTGTTCTGATACTGCTCTACAAATCCGGCGCTTATGATACCTGTAGGTATCGCTACCAGCAGAACTCCCATAAATGCTATGACTATCGCCATGCATTTGCCCAGCAGCGTGATCGGGTAAATGTCTCCATACCCCACGGTAAGGACTGTCGATACCGCCCACCATATGCCGCTGAAGGCGTTGCTGAACACTCCCGGCTGTGCGGCATGCTCAGTGCTGTACATACACAGGCTGCTCGCCATCATCAGTATAAATATGATGAACATGGACGATATGATCTGTCTGCTCTTTCTCAGCAGGACTATCTTGATGACATTGAAGCTGTCGTACTTTGAATTGATCCTGAAAAGATGGAATATACGGATCACCCTGAGCATCCTGAACGCCACGAAGCCAGACAGAAAGAACACTGGTATGATCGTGAGCAGATCCACAACTCCGTCATATGATATGAGGAACTTTCCTATAGCCTTTCCTCTGGTGCATGTGGGATACAGGAAATCCGCCGTCCATATGCGGAGAATGTACTCAACACAGAATATGCCTGTAGTCACCCACTCGATAACACTCAGCAGCCCATAATATGGTTCAAGCTGATCGTAGGTCTGCAGGAACATCACCGATATGTTCGACAATATGACACCCACTATGAATATGTCAAATGCCCTGCTCGCCAGATTGCTTTTGTCCCCTATCTGTATTATGTCAAATATTTGCTTTTTGAGTTTTGTCTTGTTTACCGCCATTGCTCTCCTCTTATATATCTATTTGTCCTTGAGAATGTCCATCATCTCATCTATCATCTCTTCGTCCTGAAGCCTGAACTTGATCTCCACGCGTCTCGACGCTGCCATGTCCACTGCTTATGATGCCGTTGCTCTCCGTCAGACAGTACTTTGCCACTGAGAACGCTCGCTGCTGTGAAAGTTCAAGATTGTATATGTAGGAACCATTCGTATCCGTGTGTCCCTCTATGATTATCTCCGAAACGTATTCCCTGTAATCATCGCGCCGAAACACACTGCAGTACTTCGGCAGGAACTGGTTGATGGTAAGCATACACGAATATACCACCAGTTATGGCAAACATACACACACTTATAATCGCCCTATCTCCTATCATAATTAAAAAGAGGCTGTTTTACCAGTTGAAATACTTACTCCTTTACCTGTTATTTACATATTTACGCGGGATTTACATGTTTTTACAAGGCTCTGTGCATACCGCACAAATGGCCATTTTCTTTTTGTGCACTTTGAAAAATGTGTCATAAAATCTTTAAATTTTGAAGATTTTATTTTGCAAAACGTTTTTTTTCTGTACATATTCTGTTCATATTTTGTGTATATACTGAACTCAGTTGTTCAAGAGAAAGTAATTTACTCTTAGTTGTTTAAGTTGTTGTTTAAAAAAGAACCGCCTAGCAATTCAGGTGGTTCTTTTTTTGCGCACAAAATTATCTCTTATTTAGCAAAAAAGGCTGAAAAGATACAATTTCTTCAGATTTTGTATCTTTTCAGCCTTTTATTTTGATTTAGAGATAATTTTGTGTGCAGACAAACTCATCCGCCACCAAAAGATCCCAGCTTTATAACTCTACACTGCAAATTACTCCGTAGGAAGCTTAGCCTTCTCGAATATCTCAACAACCTTGTCGTCAGGCTTCTTTGTGAGAAGTGATACGACGATAGCTGTGATGAACGCTGCTGCAAATCCAGGAACGATCTCATAAAGTCCTGTTGGTGTTGCAAGGAACTTGTACCAGAGCATGTCAACAGCAAATCCGACTATGATAGAAGCAAGTGCTCCATTGTAATTCAGTCGCTTCCAGTACAGTGACAGAACGATGACCGGTCCAAATGCCGATCCGAATGCGCCCCATGCATTTGACACGAGTGCCATGATACCCTCGCAGTCCGGATTCATCGCTATGGCAAGTGCCACAACTGAGATGATGATTACCACAATTCTTCCTGCCCAGAGCATCTCCTTGTCAGATGCACTCTTTCTGAATATAGGCTTGTACACATCAGACGAAAATGCTGATGATGAAGCAAGGAGCTGTGAATCAGCTGTACTCATGGACGCTGCAAGGATAGCTGAGAGAAGTATACCAGCTACAAGTGCAGGGAACACGCCTCTTACAAGTCTGATGAATACCTGTGAGTTATCTGTAAGTCCACCGCCAAGATACTTAAGGCCGACCATACCAACTACGGATGCCATAACGAGGATGATTCCCGTCCAGCAAGTACCGACTATTCTGGACTTCTTCATCTCCTTCTCTGACTTGATCGAAATGTATCTTATAAGAATATGTGGCATACCCATATATCCAAGTCCCCATGCAAGTCCTGATATGATATTGATCACACTGGTCTTGTCAAATGAACCACTTATAAGGGCATTGTAATAATTGTCTGGAATGACAACATCAGGTGCTATAAAGCCAGCGCCCTGCATGGTGATGACCGCAATGATAGGTGCGATCATGAGAGCTGCAAGCATCAGAAGTCCCTGGAAGAAATCCGTCCAGCACACTGCATTAAAACCACCAAGGAATGTGTACACGATGATGATGACTGCAGCGCCGATCATGGCTGTATTCCTGTCGATGCCCATAACAGTATTGAACAGAGTACCGCAAGCCGATATACTTGACGCAGCGTATATACAATATGCAACCACAAATATAACTGCACATATTATGAGAAGCAGCTTATTGTCTGACTGAAAACGATTTGTCAAATACTGAGGTATAGTGATCGAATCGTTGTACGCTATCGAGAATCTTCTGAGTCTCGGTGCTATGAATATCCAGGCACATGCTGTTCCGATGAACAGACCAACTGATATCCACATGTTGCTGAGTCCTGTCGCATAGAATGCTCCGGGCAGTCCCATGAGAACCCACGCACTCATATCAGATGCTCCGGCGCTGAGTGCAGCCACCAGACCATTCATATCTCTTCCTCCAAGAAAATAATCCTTCTCGCCGGCATTCCCCTTGGATTTGAAGAAGAAATAAATTCCTACACCGATTACCAGGACAAAATACGCTATAAACGCAATCATCTCGTAAACATTCATTAGTTAATCCACCTTCCATAATAATTATAATTTATCTGCTCCGCACCAACTTTACCACTGCAGTGCAGTATCTCACTGTCAGCGCACATAACAAAGCAAATTCTACACGGAAACATACCAAAATGCAAGGTTTTTCAGCATTTGGCGATTTTATCTGTTTTGCCAGTTTCCCGGCGGCAGGCCTCACAGCTGATGTCTGCCGCCGCAAGTCTCCCAAGATTCCTGCCTGCCCCCCGCCTGACTCCTGCCTGATCACTGCCTGATAAAACAGCCGGCTCACAGCGACATGCCCGGTCTCGATCCCGGAAAGCTCGCCATTAAGCCGGCTGTTTTATTCTCTCTATAGTCTTCCGCTCTCAAACATTTCAGTCCTGTGATTCGTCTGACTACTCAATCTTACCGATTAGAATCCGATATGTCTGTTATCTGTGATCCTCTTTGCCTTGCCCTCTGAACGTGGAATGGTCTTAGGTGGAACCAGTTCAACCTTTGCGCTGATAAGCAGTGTCTGCTTGATATCTGTCTTGATGCGGGATGCAATAGCCGCAAGCTTTGCAGCATCGCCCATATCCACATCTTCCTTGAGCTCTACCTGAACTGTCAGCTTATCCTGTGAATTCACACGATCAACCACGATCATATAATGAGCTGAAGCCTCCTCCACGCCGAGAAGGACTGACTCTATCTGACTAGGGAATACATTTACACCACGGATTACAAGCATGTCGTCTGTACGGCCTGTGATACGGCTCATCTTGACTGTTGTTCTTCCACATGCACATGTGCCGTGTGTAAGTGTACATATATCATGTGTCCTGTATCTGATCATAGGTGTACCTGTCTTGGTAAGGGTTGTAAACACAAGCTCTCCAGGAACTCCGTCTGGAAGCGGCTCCTCTGTGACCGGATCAATGATCTCTGCAAGAACATGATCCTCGTTGATGTGCATTCCGTTCTTCTCAAAGCACTCAAATGCAACACCAGGTCCACCGATCTCTGTTAGTCCATATATATCAAATGCATCGAAGTCAAGAAGCTCCTCAAGGTGCTGTCTCATCTCCTCTGTCCAAGGTTCTGCTCCGAAGTAGCCTGACTTGATCTTCAGTTCTGATGGATCGATGCCCATCTCCCTGATGGTCTCTGCAAGGTATGTAGCATATGAAGGTGTACAGCAAAGCATGGTTGCGCCGAGCTCTTTCATCATCATGATCTGTCTCTGTGTGTTGCCTGATGACATCGGAACTACCATGGCACCAACCTTAGTCGCGCCCTGATGTGCTCCAAGTCCACCTGTGAACAATCCATAACCATAAGCTATCTGGATGACATCATCCTCTCCGCCACCAGCGCACTTGATAGCTCTGGCTACCATCTCCGTCCACACATCTATATCGTTCTGGGTGTAGCCAGCTACAACAGGCTTACCTGTGGTTCCTGATGAACCCTGGATTCTGATGATGTCCTTCCTGTCTGCTGCAAACAGTCCAAATGGGAAGTTATCCCTGAGATCTGTCTTCTGCATAAATGGCAGCTTGACGATATCGTCTATGCTGTTTATATCCTCCGGCTTTACTCCCGCCTCGTCCATTCTGGCTCTGTATGCCGGTACATTTGCATATTCAAGTTCTACTGTCTTTCTAAGTCTCTCCCCCTGAAGCTTTCTTCTCTCCTCAGGATCCATACACTCCATCTCTTTATTATAGATGTAATGAATCTTCTTCTGTCTCATAACTTCACTGTCCTCCATAAGATAACTCAAATCAGCATTTGTGCAACCTGCTGATTTTGTATGACACTTTAGCGCGCCAAACAACTAAATTGTACATACATATGTGGGCTGTGTCAAGGAAAAGCCATCAATCGCAGTACATTTTCCGTATATTTTTGAGAGAGCTTCGAATATTTGCGGTCAAATGGCATATTTGCCTGATAGATTACTCTTGCATTCCGGGTTTTCAGGTCGTATATTATTATCTGACAACAAAAAGAGGACGCGGGAGCTTGTAGTACAGGCTGAGAGGAAGGTGTGACCTTCGACCGGAAACCTGATTTGGATAATGCCAACGTAGGGAAGCCTGATAGCAGACGTTTGTTAAAGTGCAGACTTTATTGGAGTTACCAAATCGGTAACTCTTTTTTTGTGCAGATAAAAGACTTTGGAGGAAAGGGCTATGGTAACAGTGAACGGAAAAGATCTCGACATTGCCGGGCAGAATCTGGCGGCATTTCTTGAAGAATCCGGCTACAAACCGGTGCGCATAGTTGTTGAGATCAACGAAGAGATCATACCGAGAGAGACATACGCAGACATTACATTTAACGACGGCGACTGTGTGGAGGTCGTGAGTTTCATGGGAGGAGGAGCATTATAATGAAAGAAGACAAGCTGATAATCGGAGGACATGAATTCAATTCAAGATTTATTCTGGGTTCAGGAAAGTATTCCATGAAGCTGATCGAATCAGCTATAAAAGACGCAGGAGCAGAGATCATCACTCTGGCCGTCCGCCGTGCAAATACAAAGGAAGAGGAAAATATTCTCGATTTCATCCCAGAGGGAGTTACTCTCCTGCCAAATACAAGCGGCGCGAGGAACGCCGAGGAGGCCGTGCGCATAGCAAGGCTTGCAAGGGCTCTGGGCTGTGGAGACTTCGTCAAGGTGGAGATCATGCGCGACAGCAAATATCTCCTTCCCGACAACCAGGAAACGATAAAGGCAACCGAGGCACTGGCAAATGAAGGATTTGTGGTACTGCCTTACATGTACCCGGACCTGAATGCCGCCCGTGATCTGGTAAATGCGGGAGCCGCAGCGGTCATGCCACTGGCATCACCTATAGGTTCCAACAAAGGACTGGCTACCAAAGACTTCATCCAGATCCTCATCGACGAGATCGAGCTTCCGATCATAGTTGACGCCGGTATCGGAAGGCCATCCCAGGCATGTGAAGCCATGGAGATGGGCGCTGCCGCCATCATGGCCAACACTGCCCTCGCCACAGCCGGAAATCTGCCACTCATGGCATCGGCATTCAAGGACGCGATAAATTCAGGCCGAAAGGCTTATCTGGCAGGTCTTGGAAGAGTTCTCACCAGAGGGGCATCCGCTTCAGATCCACTGACCGGATTCCTGCATGACTAAGGGGGTGCACTCAGATGGAAAACCACTTTCTGATAGATTCGGAATATCTTTCGCCGGAAGCGCTGCAGATCAAACACCGTCTGGAGACAGATCCATCGTCAAGGAAAAGCCATATGGAATACCTTCCGGGCATGGAGGTTATTGAATCTGACATCCGCAGCAAGGTCATGGAGCACATGAACAGCTACGACTACAGCAGTTACACAGGCAGAGACGTCATGGCTGCCCTTGAACACGAGACGTGCAGCATAGAGGACTTCAAGGCTCTGCTCTCCCCCGCCGCCGAACCATTTCTTGAGATGATGGCGCAGCGCGCAAGCCGCGAAACAAGCAGGCACTTCGGCAACACGGTCTACATGTTCACGCCGCTCTACATAGCCAACTACTGTGAGAACTACTGCGTATACTGCGGCTTCAACTGCTACAATCACATCAACAGAATGAAGCTCTCAGCAGAGCAGATCGAGAAGGAAATGAAGGTCATCGCCGACAGCGGCATGGAAGAGATCCTTATACTGACCGGCGAGAGCCGCAGCCAGAGTGACGTAACGTATATCGGCGAGGCATGCAAGCTTGCAAGGAAATACTTCCGCATGGTAGGCCTTGAAATATATCCAGTGAACACCGATGAGTACCGCTACCTCCATGAGTGCGGTGCGGACTATGTGACAGTGTTCCAGGAGACCTACGACGCAGACAAATACGAGACTCTTCACCTGATGGGTCACAAGAGAGTATGGCCATACCGTTTCGACTCGCAGGAGCGCGCCCTCATGGGCGGAATGCGGGGCGTTGCATTCTCAGCACTGTTAGGGCTCTCCGACTTCCGCAAGGATGCACTGGCAACAGCCCTTCACGCGTATTTTCTCCAAAGAAAATACCCACACGCAGAGATGTCACTCTCCTGTCCAAGACTGAGACCGATCATCAACAACGATCAGATCAATCCTCTGGACGTACACGAGAAGCAGCTCTGCCAGATACTGTGCGCATACAGGATATTCCTGCCATTTGCCGGAATAACGGTATCTTCAAGGGAGAGTGCAGACTTCAGGAACGGCATAGTGAAGATCGCAGCGACCAAGGTATCGGCGGGCGTGTCAACCGGAATCGGCGATCACGAAAGCAAATACAGCGGCAAGACTTCCTGCAGTGAGCAGGGCGACGAGCAGTTCGAGATCAACGACAACAGAAGTCTTGAGCATATGTATTCAGACATAGAAGGCGAGGGACTGCAGCCCGTACTCAATGACTATCTGTATGTGTAACAACAACTATCAGATCAAAACGATCTGAACTATACAGCATACCGCCGTCTGCCGGCGGAGAAAGAAGTTTGAAATGTATACATTTGATCCTACTTTATATTTTATAACGGACAGCACAGGGTTGTCCGAGGAGGAATTTCTGTACAGAGTGGAGTGTGCTCTGGACGGCGGTGCGACACTCATGCAGCTTAGAGAAAAGGAAAGAACTACCCGTGAGTACATACATCTTGCGGACAAGGTGCACTCAATTGCGCGCCGCTACAACGTGCCACTCATCATAGATGACCGGGTAGATGTGGCGCTGGCGACCGATGCCGAAGGTGTCCATGTGGGGCAGACAGACATGCCAGTCTCCATAGCCAGAAAACTCATGGGGCCTGACCGCATCGTGGGCGCAACCACCAAGACTGTTCCTCAGGCCGTGGAGGCGTATGAACAGGGAGCTGATTATCTGGGAGTTGGAGCCATCTACCCAACCACCACCAAGGTCAAGACAGTGCTCACATCCACGGATACACTGAGAGACATTTGCAAGGCAGTTCCCATCCCGGTAAATGCCATCGGAGGACTCAATCCGACCAACCTGGATGTCCTCTCGGGCATACCTATCGCCGGCATCTGTGTGGTGTCCGCCATAATGAAAGCTGACGATCCAAAGGATGCTGCCAGCCGTCTATTGGCATTATCCAGGCAGTTACAGTCAAAAACCTTTCTCAAATAAGCAAAAATTGCAAAAATACGCAACTTATTTTCATTTTAATGAAAAGAAAGGTTGCAATTAAATGATTTTGCAATTACAATCAATACAAAGTGTAACTATTTTTTTTGTATGAGGTGGTTTTAATGGAAAACGTATTAAACAGCATATATTCCAACAGTATTATGGTTCAGGATCAAAGTAATGATACCGCAAAGGAAGCAGCAGTTGAGGCTGTACATGCAAGAGTCGTTGCAAAGCCGAACTTCATCAGAGGTTCCGTGGAGCTGCTCGTACTCTATCTGCTCAGCCAGAAAGATTATTACGGCTACGAGCTGTCACAGCTCATGGACTCACTGTCAGACGGCGTGATAAAGATTCCTATCGGTTCTCTATATCCTGCACTGTACAAATTGATTGAATACGGTTTCATCTCCGATCACAAAGAGCAGGTTGGAAAGAGAATGACCAGAGTATATTATCATCTGGAGCAGCCTGGATTCCAGCGTATGCATATTCTTATAACTGAGTATACAAAGGTTCACAAGGCTATTTCATCCATACTTGACTATACTCCAGAGCCTGAGAAGAAATAATTTCTTTCAGATTAAAAATACCGTTGTCCATATTTTTTATGAACAACGGTATTTTTTTATTTTACTATTCTGTACTTCTTTGAAACTGTACCCTTATACCTTCCGGAAAACTTTATCTTCACCGTATATGTTCCGGCTTTCTTTCTCGCCTTAGGATATGTCACCTTGTAGTATTTTGATGATATTATCTTACCATTGCTGTCCTTCACAGTCACCTTAGGTGTCTTTGTCTTACCATCATACTTATATCTCGTCTGTGATAATGTAACACTCTTTATCTTCTTGACAACGATATACTTCTTCTGGCCGCATTTTCTGCATGTATGTAACACCTTGCCATCGCTTCTGGTAGTTGCTGTTTTTACTACCTTGCCGGAATATACATGCGCACATTTTCCTGTTACTGTTACCGTATATGATGCTGAACGTGATCCAACAGTGGCTGTGATCTTCACAGTTCCCTTTCTGAGACCTGTTACCACTCCTGTAGGTGACACCTTTGCAATAGCGGAATTCGATGTTTTCCACTTAGCTCCCGCAAGCACCTTATACGATGTACTTCCATACTGTCCAAGGACTGCCTTGAGTGTGAGAGTTACCTTCTGTCCCTCCTGCACGCTCTTATTTCCGGTCATCTTAACCGATGTGATATTGTCCTTCTGCACCTCCACCGTAACATCGCTCTCACCAGTGGACTTAGCCATAGTCTCAGCCTGACTGCCGCTTCCCATGAACTGGGCTGCAGTCGTATTCGGATAAGATGCATTCTTATTTATAAATGTACCAACACCCACATACCTGTTTGCAGGATTTATCATGGATGTGTAATGTCCGGTCACCGCTCCAGGAGTTCCCTTCACATAGGCATCCTTCTCGCTGTACCACTGCTCAATGCCCATGAGCATGCTCTCTGACCAGTTCCACGCAAGCACCTCGGAAGTCGGCCAGCCATTTCCCGGATATTTGAAATCAAATACAGACTTTCCGTTAAGTCTTGAGTGATACATTGTAACACTCGCCTCCGCAGCTCTGATCCTTGCTATCTTCTCAAGTCCTGCCGACCACTTGATCGGCACATAGTCGTCAAGCGTCAATTTCCGTCCATCAATCTTAACGCCCTGCTTACATGCTTCATAACGGATCTGATTGATCCTCTTCACTGCAGCCGAAGCCTCCGACACATACTTGCCCTTCATTGCTATAAACACGCAATTGGCAGATGGTTTTGTCACATCCGCAGGTATTGTCGCCGCTTCAGCACTTGTTCCTCCCGGCACGATCACTGACAGTCCAACTGCAACTGCGATCGCCAGAGCCATTATCCGGTGTAACAACTTCTTCTTTTGTACTCCCATAGTTTGAATTTGTCCTCCTCTTATAATATGTATCAGCCTGTTGATTTCATTATAACTCACTATGTGATTTATTGCATGCCTATTTGCTAAACAATACAGTATATCGCATTAATCTATGTACTCAGGCATTATGTTTTCACCTATAACACAATCTAACATTTCTTCTATTGTATTTCCATACTTTACAAGGCAACCATCAGTATACCCATAAAACACATTATCTCCAGTACATAAAATTAGCATATTTCCGTTATCATTTTCGCCTATTGGAATTACTGTATTAATACCTTCTATGTCATATTCATCTTCTAAATATTCTAAACTTTCTTTATACAGATTTTTTCCAATTGCTTTTAAAGGATTAAAATTTTTATCAGTTAATAAAAAACCTCTGCTATTAAGAGTATCTATTACTTCGTCAACATCTATTTGTCTTTCTAACGACCATCCCGCATCTATCAATCTTTCTTTTGTGTTTGCATTCATTATCAAATTATTCCTTCCTACTTATTAGCAGATTTGAAATATTCCATTCCTTATATTTTTCACCCACTGAAATGTTGTTTCTTTCACAGATTCAGGTCTAATTAAAAATCAAATCCAACTATTGTCATCTAATCACTACTCTCTTTTGATTTAAGAAAATCTATTGTCATTTTTACAATCTTATATGAAGGCAAAATTGAAAATTCATAACTTACCTCATTTTAATCTAATAATTTTAAAAAAAATATTTTATAGTAAACATTTCGAATTCTTAATTTCCATCATTTCTTCTTGATTCAAATTTTTAAATTCTATCCCAACGAAATCATCGTCTAGAACCAATACATTATTTAAATCATTAATCCTATATGCATTTAGAACACGCTCTTCAATATCATCTCTTAATATTAAAATTGCATTTTCTGACTTCCAAAATTTAAATTTCCCATCTAAGGTAACATTCATATTGTTCTCATTGAAATCCTTATTACATATACTAATTCCCATACCCTCATTTATAATTACGGGAATATCACTAATATTATTAATTATTTCATCTTGAACAAAATAGCTGACATACTCTATCATTCCATCTTCCGGATTAATTGCTATGTCCAACGGAGGCTTGCGCTTATCCTCATAAAACAAATGGTAGTTTTGTCCTATTCTTTTATCAACAACTGATATTTCAAATAAAACAAGCCCCTCTCCCATACATTCTATTTTTCGAATATATTTTTTGTTATTAAATACTTTTTCAAATTTCACCTTTTTCGCCCCTCTAATTGATCATCCCTGCTTTATCAACTTTCAGTGGAATATAACTATATTTATTTAGCTGTGAATTAACTTTTGCTACCACGCTCGCTATAATATACTTGCCATTTATCTTCCTTTGCAATATATTTTTAATTCAAAGACTGTGGTTTGTTTTTTAGGTTATGTGCCTTAAGTGGAAACATAATTAGATAAAATACTTTTTACTTTGTAAATTTTTTATAATATTCATTATCTTTATAAGATTGTTCAATTTGATAAAACAAATCAACATCCTTCTCATCTGACCACACATCAAATCCAACATATTGAGAAGTACGATATTGGATACAAATATTATATTCTTCGATCCGAAACTCTCTTGACTTTTCTGTTTTGGTTAAATAAATATTCTCCTCTTTGAAATATTTCCCTGTAAAATACGGCATTTGTTTTTTTCCATTATTATATTCTCTTTCTCCAGTAATTCTATTCAACATACAATGCTCATGTATTTCTATATTTGATAATTCAACAACTGCATCAATCATACTATTGTCTCCTTAGTTTACTGAATATGTTCTTAAATTACTCTCCTGTTTGTTCCTGTACTAATTGCAAAACAAAATCCCCAAAATCTTCTGCTAATATTTCAACGACTTCATATTCCTCACCATCGTAAGACGCCATTATAACTCTGGGCTCCTTTTGCTTATTTAGGTGGGAATAATCCAAGTACGCCATACTGCCATCATCAAAATCATATATCGGAATCCACTCCTCAGGCAAACTATATTCATCCCTGTCATTCAGCGCATAAGCAACAGAATTTCCTTCCAATATTCCAGAATCATCATCTGGGTCAATTCCAAAAATTTCGCTGCCATAGAAGGATAAGTATCCATATTTTTCATAAAATTCTCTACATTGATTCGAAAATTTTATATTAAGTATTTGCTCTGACTTTCTGATTTCTTCTTCACTTTTTCCACCTGCTGTAGTATAAAATTTACATTTGGGTGCCAACTCCATTGCCTTAATAAAATTTGTGTAACTCATATATACCTCCGCATCATAATATTTTATAGCTCGACATCATCTTTCTGCGATACACCCCTCTCCTTTACATTATTGTCTAACAATAGTATTGCATCATCAATTATTTTTTGTCAACAGCCGTTTAGTTTTTCTTAGTTCATTTATAAAAATGTCCATTCTATATATATCATTTGATTGTTATTCCAAGTCCTTTTTCTTGCCGCTGTACTTGTTCCCCAAAAACCATAGCCCTTTCTTTGAACTTCCTATATTATACTCTCAATTGCTCTTCTAGAAGTTCTTCGTGCTCATGTGGCGGCTTCCAAAATTTCATTGTATCTCTCCTGAAACTTGTTCTGCATATGCCCCTGAGTCTAATTTCCATCATCCAACATCTCTACCAGTAGCATTTTAGTTTTTCTTAATTTAATTGCAAAAAATACATTGTTTTCATAACAAATACTGTTATGAAAACAATGTACTTTTACAAATCATAAATTTTACGCTAATTATTTTAACCTAAATAGTCTTTTTTATTTCTTCCAATCCTTTCATCAAAGCATCTTGAACTATACTGACATTATTAACCTACTCTCTTGCTTATAGGTTCTCATCATAAATATTCATTTTTTCTACGTTTATTGTTAAATAGCAATTTTTCAAGGCGTAAAACCGCTCATCAAAATTTGTTTCTATTTCTATAATTGTATCACCAAATTGAAATGTTGCGCATCCGTCTTCTTCATATTCAAGCAATAATAGGGTAATTTGAATGTTTCCATTCACCATTTCTATATGATATTCTTTCGTATCACATAAAACAAAGGACTCATAATCACATAACATATCAATATCCATTTCAACATAATATACCTTATCAATCGGTCTATTATTACCCTTCCATATTCCCTTTGCATTTCCATAATCAGTAGAAAAATACACAACTTCATCCAATACTTTTTCAACATATATTTTCATTTTATCTGTCACCTACTTCTTAATTCTAATAAGTGTATTAAAGTATTCAATCACATCATTCGCCGAATCATTCAGCCTTGGTTGCCTTTGCCGGTATTGATCCAACCACCATCTGACTGCCACCGGTGCAGTGGCAAGAAAGCCTACCACCATAATCTACGCCGTATTTCGGGATGGTAAGCATTATGAGCCTAAGAAATTCTGTTAATATATGGTAGTGAGACTACGAATTAAGTCTGCCGGTGGGAGGCTTAGTTGTGATGCTCATTTTTAAATTTTCGAACTTTATCACACCACTCATCAATTAATTGACGAAGTTCTTTTGTATCAACTTCACACCAATTCCCCATAGCATCCTCTGCCAGATTATCATATACTTTAGTCGTTTTAGGACTTATTTCCGCACAACATACATTTCCATTTACTTCTTCATATTCACTTTCCCCTGACAGTACTCTATCAAAACCTAATTTAATCCATTTTTCAAAGGGCAATACATCGCATGACATAAAAGTTGTCAACAACTGATATTTCTCATCAAATATGATACTTATATCCTCAATACCATTTTTTAATTTATATTCTTCTATTCTGTATTTCATTTCTATTCCTCCGGAAATGCTGAAATAATTTTACCACTTTGATCCAAAAACATATCTATTTTCATACCATTATTAGCTACTCCCTGATATGTATTTCTTGTGCCATGAAAACAATGCGTTCTGAGTCTGTGAAGGACAATATTCAGTTTTGATTTTTGATGTCCTTAAGTGCACCCAGAAGGCAAATTTCGTCCTAGAAGTGTCTCTAAATTAATCTTCATAGATAAATCGCCTTTGGCGAGAATCGTTCCGATTAATTAAAGATCGTGGTTGATTTTTTAGGTGGTGGGCATCCTCACGTGGAGACATAATACATATTATTCAAAAACAATTTGAACCGTATTTTCATTCATATTTCTCTGAACTTCCTGTATTATACTCTCAATTTGCTCTTCTAGAAGTTCTTCATGCTCATGTGGGGGCTCCCAAAATTTCATTGTATCTCTATATACCACAAACTTTTTGCCTACAAGCATTTCTCCTTCTGCTTTTACAACATATCCGTTCCCCAGATCAATTTTTACGTAATTCATACTACCTGTTATTTTCATGTTTTTCTACCTCTAGATAATAATTTTTCCTTGCTGGATTTTTCTAATTTCTAAATGGTCTTATATGTACTCAGAGGGAAAATCATCCCTAAGGCATGCAATCTTCCTTGCTGCAACCACCTGTCCTTTTCACAACAGTCCTTTAATGCCTATTACAAAAAGAAGCGTGAGCAGGGCAAACACCATCTGACTGCCACAGGTGCAGTGGCAAGAAAGCTTACCACCGTAATTTATGCCGTGTTACGGGATAGTAAACCTTATGAACCTAAGAAGTTCTGTTAAATGTCTGGTAGTGAGACTAGGATTTAAGCCTGCCCGTGGGGAGGCTTAGTTTGCATGTGTAAAGATTAATCAAACTCCTCTATCATAATGCTACATGGACTAAAATTTTCATCTCTTTTCCATTCACACTTACCTTTCTTAGATACTAGAACCCTAAATTCATCACTATATACTTCATCTTCATCATCCAAATAATACAGCAAGCCATAACTACCCGTGGCAATCTTAGTAATGTTCTCATACATACTAATCATCTCTTCTGTTCTTTCTGTCTTATGGTTTTCCATCACACTAAACTGAACAAAACGCGAATAATTTTTTTCTATTACTTTTAATTCATTGTATTTTAACTTCTTGATTAAATTATCAATGTCATCAAATACTTTTTTTTCATCTATTTCTGGATGTAAATCTTCATCCAAATATGTAGCTCTTATCTCTAACCACGCATAAATCGTTACCATAGTAATCCTCTTTCTTTTCTAATTTAAAATTCCCAAAGGTTCAGTATCTATTATTACCTCAACCCCATATCTCTCGCTATACTCGTATAATTTATCAAGTACTTCCTGACTCGGAATTCCCTCAAATTGATAATAAATTTTTCTTTCGTATTTTTTTGCTGCTTCAAAAGTCGCTTTCATCTGTGTTCTAACCGTTTTATTAACACATTTTAATGGTGGTTTAGCTTGTGCAATATATTGATCTGAAATCACATCAAATTCACGCTGAATTGGATCATCCGCAAAAGCAGATCTCGATTGACCTCCAATTCTTTTAGCTAATTCATCAGCTGCTGCATCTTTAGTATTACATTGAATTATTTCCCTTGACTTCCCATAGCTGGTCTCACAAGTAATACTACTTTCAGACTCCACCCGTCCTTTGCTAGTAGACATAACCCTATTCTTTCCATCTGCTTTTGACGATGACTTTCCACCCTCAAAAACTGACCGCAAAACAAATGATGTTATTGCACACTCTGCCCAGGTCTTGGCTACATCTCCGCCTGTTATTGCTTTATCATATTTGTTTCCATGATATATGTATGTAGCAAGAAAGCTTACCACCGTAATCTATGCTGTAGTACGGGATGGTAAGCCCTATGAACCTAAGAAATTCTGTTAATATATGGTAGTGAGACTACTAATTAAGCCTGCCGGTGGGGAGGCTTAGTTGTGGTGAATAGAAATAATCTCATCAACATATTCTTTCAAATCATCTTCCAAATCTTCCCTTATAGCAATAATTGATTCCCAATTTAAATCTTTTCCTATATCATAATAATTCACAGCATCACATATCATATTCAATATTGCCTCTCTTGTCTGATACTTCATACCTTGAAAATTAATTGTTACATAGTCTTCAATTAACAACAAAAGTTGTTCTTTGGAATAATCGTGCATTCTAATTCTATCATCCATATTGGAGACCAACTCCTCTAATTTTTTTTCATCCAATATCCTTAACACCTCCATTAATCACCCACTAATTCAATTTTGATATGGATCCAAGATTGGTATATGTGTATCATTAATAATAACCTCATCATAATCCGGACCATTGGGATTAAAATACTTTGCTTCACGAAAATCATTTATTGTAGGGTCAAAATATCTTCTACCACGTTGAACTCTAACAACCCAACCATTATAAGCATTAGAGCCAACCGGGGCACTCGGGTCCACATTGTGTACTCTAACTCTATATGTCTGCCCATTCTGAACCCACTTAAACTCAAATCCTTCTGTAGCTCCTCCCTGTACTGGATATAACTCTCTCAAAACTGCTTAATCTGGAATTCTATCCAATATCTCGTCTACATTATTTCCTTCTAATTCTGTAAAATCACCAATTTTTCCACTTGACTTCCCATAGCTGGTCTCCGTCTTTGACGATGACTTTCCACCTACAACAGACTGCATAGCAAACGATGTTGCCGCACTTTTTACCCAAGTCTTAACTATATCTCCGCCAGTAAAGTCTTTATCATACTTGTTTGAGTGATACGCATATACCACACTATCTACAGTCGCATCAGATACCATATTCATAGCTTTTACAGCCATGACTCTTCCTACTGTGAGTTCTGCCCCTGACATAATTGCAGATGTTCCAGCTCCTAATTCTCCACTGATTGCACCCAATATTGCTCCAGATTCAAAGCCACTTGCAAATCCATCAAAAACGACTTTCCTGCTTTCACTGATGCTTCTTCTTAACTTTTACTATAAAGCAATGCGTTCTGCATCTTTGATAAATTTTTTAGTTTTAATTTCGGTTGTCATTATATGGATACATTATCAATTTATTTTCTTGCATATCTTTTCATTTTTCGCAAAAAAAACTCACACGCCTCTGATTCTGTTTCAAACAATTTCAATCCACTTTTGCTACCACGCTCGCTATAATATACTTGCCATTTATCTTCCTTTGCAATGCATAATTTTTCATTTGGCAGGCCCCCCACCATTATTGAATATAATTCTTGTGGAATCTCCATCATTTCTAGTTCTTTTTCTAATTGTTCTACTGTCATGCTTATTGAATTCTCCTTAAAATACCAGCATCTAATAATTCATCTACTGTATCTGGCAACAAATATTGTATTCCTCCGCCCGGTTCATCAAACCAAGATGCTATACTACCCGATTTTACATTAATTGGTTCAACAACCTCAAATACACTATATGGTCTTTGGTCTGTTCCTGGTTGTAACACTTCATCCATTGGTATATCAGCAAATTCATTTTTTTCTGTCCAATTTATTGCCCCTGTTTCTTGATTATAATACTTTGGATTGTCAAATACATCCTTATACTTTAAATAAAGTTCATCGTCAGGTGTATAATCCCAATAGATAGAGGTGTGCGTCACCACTCTTGAAGCACTTGTGACTTCGTTCATTGAGACTGCTCCCTCTGCTTTGCAGAATTTTGCGTATTAGCTGGATGTTGGCAGCATATGTGCTGTACTTCGTATATCTAACCAGATTGTAACCCGCATTGAAGTGAGGATTCTATCTACTTATAATTCATAAAAGAAAGGATTTCAATTATGTACATCGTAGGCATTGATATTGGCAAAAATCATCATGAAGCATCCATTGTTTCACCTGAAGGCAAACAAATCGGCCCTTCTCTTCGCTTTGCAACTACACACAAAGGTGCAGATTCTCTTATGAGCTTTATCTTTAAAAACATCGGTAATTCCCCTTGTGTATTTGGCATGGAAGCTACAGGTCATTACTGGTATCCCATTTATTCATTTCTAAAAGCAAAAGGATATACTATCTATGTAATCAATCCTATCCAGTCTGATTCTTTGAGAAAAATGTATATACGACAAACCAAAAACGACTCAATTGACTCTTTTTTGATTGCAGAAGTGATACGTTTCGGTCAGTTTAGGACTACTTCCATGGGCATTCTGGAAAAGTATCTCACCCCTGAGAATATTGAGAATGCACCAATAGATGAGCTCTTTGAAATCATAAAAGATAAGAGCCACAACCGACTTACCAGAGCTAAAGCCATTTCCATCAAAGAAGCTGCAGCTGATACCTTTGGTATTAAGATAGCACAGGATGCTTTCTCTTTCCAGTTAAAACAGCTCATTGACAGAATGAATTTTCTTGATAAGCAGATTGAAGCTCTTGACTGCCAGATTCTTGAGTACTACAAGAATTTTGATTGTTATCTTCATACCATTCCCGGAACAGGCATGATTGCTGCTGCAACCATTCTTGCTGAAATCGGTGATATAAACAGATTTAAGAGTTCATCTGCCTTAGTTGCCTTTGCAGGTATTGATCCAACTGTACGACAATCCGGTGAATTTAGCAGCACTCATAATCACATGTCCAAACGGGGTTCACCTTACTTACGGCATGCCATTTTTCTCGCTGCAACTGCCCGTTCTTTCCATAACAGTCCGTTGAATGCATATTACAAAAAGAAACGTGACCAAGGTAAACATCACTTAACTGCCACAGGAGCTGTAGCAAGACTATGATTTAAGCCTGCCTGTGGGGAGGCTTAGTTGTGATGCTCATTTTTGCTTCCATATTATATTCACGTTTTCCTGCTAAACACTCTAAGAAATACATCCACTCTTCTTTGCTAACCTCTTCTTCGCCACTGGCATAATGTTTTAATGTAAAAAAAGCATCTGTTATCAGTTCCTCATCTGAGTCATATATTTTTTCACAATCAAAATCATCAATTAAATATTCCATTAATACATTTTTATCTATATCACCTTTTACCACTTTTTCTATTATTTTTTCCATTTCATTATGATACATATCAACCTCCTAACTAATGTCCCTTGTTTATCAATTGTCCCGATGAAATTCTTACAGCATCAAAGTCTCTGTGAATAATATATCCCCTGGCATCTGTAACTTCATGAATCAAATATTTTGTTCCTAATTCATCACTATATTTATATACAACAGAAGTTCCTCCTTCAGTAGATGCACGGGAACTCATTATCCTTTTATTCAACAGTGAAAAAATCTTCTCCTCTAGCTTCAACCTGTCCAATTTTATCTATTGTGGCTTTATCTGTATAAAATTTTCCATTTCGATTTTCAATATTAGTCAGAAAATCTGCTGTAGTATCATATTTTCCACGACTTCCCATAGCTGGTCTCACAAGTAATACTACTTTCAGACTACCCCCGACCTTTGCTAGTAGACATAACCCTATTCTTTCCATCTGCTTTGGGTGATGACTTTCCACCCTCAAAAACTGACCGCAAAACAAATGATGTTATTGCACACTCTGCCCAGGTCTTGGCTACATCTCCGCCTGTTATTGCTTTATCATATTTGTTTCCATGATATATGTATGTAGCTGTACCTATTATTGCCCCCTCTTCAACGCCACTTGCAAATCCATCAAAAAACGACTTTCCTGCTTTCACTGATGCAGCGCCATTCATTATACCAGATATTGCTGATCCCACGAGGGCAGATGTCGCTATAAACTGTGTTACCGTGGCGGCCGCCGCCCCTAGTACAGCAGGGCAGACTATCACAACCGCTGCTGTAACCACAAGCACGCCTATGCCTATAGCCAGCTTTCCTTCACTGGTCTCATCCTCCAATTATTTTTTTCAACAATTTTAAGCTTACCTTATTCTATTTCTTATCTTTCACCTAACCCCCTCCTGCTATTATTCTTCCATTTGTAGCATATTCCTCAATCCATCCAATCCACGGTGCAGGAAATTCTATGCATCTTCCAGAAGTTGTGTCTTCAAGCCTGCCAATTAATGCCAAGTTACGACTTATCCGCTTTAAACACCTGCTTTGATGCGTCCCTGTTCTTGTATAGTCTCACAACTTCCTTTCCACCAGAAAGTAACTGGACGCAACACTCCATTGTCTCTAATAAATTTAAGCATGAAAGTGCCAGTAGCTTTTTATGTCTACTGGCTTTTCACATAACAAAATAAGCAACGTTCTTATTTCATCAGATATTCTTAATATTCTTTTCTATTTGAAGTAACATAATCTAATTTAGCCTTACTACCACTCTCTACACTCTTGACTATAAAATTTATCAACTGCTACCGCTGCATTATACAAGGAGTCTATGTTTGCGAGATTGTCATCTTCGAGTATTGCTCTTCTAAATCCTAATGTCCCTCCATCTGATTCATCCATTTTATTTGAATCCAACTTATTTTTATATTCTTCTATAATTTTTTCCATTTTACTAAGATACTCTCTTGTATAATCATCAACATCATCTTTAATTTTTCCTATTTCACATTGTAAATCACTTAACTTTTTTTTCATAATTTCTCTTTTCATAATTTCTCTTTTCATAATTAAACACCTATTCCTTTATATTTCTTACTTCCGTAATCCAATTTGAATCAAACTTACTAAATAAAATTTGTTTACCATTTCCAGGTCTAGGATCGCTAATTTTAGTTTGTGCTTTTGCTGTTCCAATAGCATGAGTAACTTCTGTTTTCTTCTTCACTCTAGCAACTTTTACAACATTTCGATTTCCCCATTCTTTTGATAATGCCATTTTATCCATATATTCTTCAATTGTAGAAATTCCATTAGCCTCATCAATTGTTGTCCAATACCTAAGTGATGCGTTTGGCGCATCAGAACTAAATTGAACTAAAATCATATCTTCTTTTACAACATCTCTAACTTCAACATCAGTATTAAAATCATCTACCAAACTATCCGCAAATCTATTTGAGTAATCCTTTATTGATGATTCTCTACCACTCTTACATTTAAAACTACCTTCAGGCTCCCCCCGTCCTTTGCCTGTAGATATAACACCATTCCCACCATCCGTCTTTGACGATGACTTTCCACCTCCAACAGACTGCATAGCAAACGATGTTGCCGCACTTTTTACCCAAGTCTTAACTATATCTCCGCCAGTAAAGTCTTTATCATACTTGTTTGAGTGATACGCATATACCACACTATCTACAGTCGCATCAGATACCATATTCATAGCTTTTACAGCCATGACTCTTCCTACTGTGAGTTCTGCCCCTGACATAATTGCAGATGTTCCGGCTCCTAATCCACCACTGATTGCACCCAATATTGCTCCAGATTCAAAACCACTTGCAAATCCATCGTAAAATGATTTGCCGGAATTCATGGAAGCTATTCCATTCATGACACCTGACGTAGCTGCACCAATAATAGCCGATGTCGCTACAGACTGTGTCACTGCAGCTGCCGTAGCTCCCAGTACAGCAGGGCAGACTATCGCCACTGCAGCAGTAACCACAAGCACGCCTATGC